>Ga0099364_10007712_pt1 | contig 15316 bp, 9 predicted proteins | sample TergutTh196P3_FD_73070 | JGI IMG/M metagenome (GOLD analysis project Ga0099364, IMG submission 73070) | Microcerotermes parvus P3 segment gut microbial communities from Pointe-Noire, Republic of the Congo - Th196 P3 | ecosystem: Host-associated > Arthropoda: Insects > Digestive system > Gut ... | reverse complement strand
CGTCGTCAGTAAAATCAGGGAGGCGGCACGGGTAGAGCCGGCTGAGGCTTTGAAATACGAAAATTGAGCATGATGCAGGTAACCGAACGTTCCGGTATTTTTTTAACATCCCAATACGGTTACATCGCCGACTACTTCCCATGTGATGCGCTCGTTCCAGGGCGTCTTTTGGTTATTTGGGCGACGGTCGAAAATAATTAGATACGCGCCGGTGATGTTTTTTTGGTATCCTACGGGCGGCACGAATGTATTGCGATAACGAGTCACCTGTGTCAATCCCTGCGCTTTTATCCAATCAAACGTTTGTCCTTTTCGTAACAGTTTTATTTCTATGATGTTCCATTCGCCCTTGTATTCTATTGCCAAGTCCATACGTCCGCTTCCGGCGGCATACTCGCGCTCTACGCGACCGCTGGCGTTTACTACCCTTTGCAGAAAAGCCATCAGTAACAGATGTGGAAAAGCGTGGGTATATGTAGTCCATCGTTGCCAGGTGTCAGAGTTATTGCGCCAGAAATCTTGAAATTCCTTCAGGAGGGCAACCATGTCTAAATGTCCGTCGGATGTTTGCCAGCGCCATGTGGAGGGTGACGGCATATTATCGTGAAAACCTATATTAAGAATCCGTGTAAGTATCTCTTCATAGATGGGATTGGCAATAGTAAATCCGGCATCAAGTTCCCATTTGACAAGTCCTAAATCTGTTGCCAGCATGACATCGGGGTCTATTCTGTTGATAGCGCCGTCTGTTTCGCCAATCATGATGGTTTGAATCACACGCCGGATGCGCGGTTCTTTCAATCTTACGGCCAATGCGTCCAAATGTGTTTCGCGTGCGTGAATCATTATCTCTCGAGCCTGTTCGACATGTTCGAGTGTGACCGTTTCGACGCTTTCTTCGTTCAATATTTGCAGGGTTGCCCGTTTGAATAAAGAATTGACGATCCACGGATGCCCTTGCGACTGTTCATAAACGTAATCCAAGGCATCCTGAGTGATTTGTTGTCCGGTTTCGAGGGTTCGTTGGGCAAAAAGATTGGCGACATCCGCTTTGCTGAAATTTGACAAAGTAGCCGAATCTTGTTTGATATTGAACGGCGAACCCGGAACAGGCTCTTTTCCGCCTGTTGAAGCAATGGTATAATCCCTTAAATCGCGCATACCGACTAAAGCAATGGAAACAGGGAACTTACCGACGCCGCGTCCGGTGAATCCATCGCGCAAAAGGCTCAGGAAACTAAGCATCGTACCATCTATCAAAACATCTACTTCGTCGAAAAATACAATCAGTGGCTTAGGCGCTACCAATGCCGCCCAATCGCATAACATTTCGTTGAGCATATAAAATGAAGATGACTGGGGAATAGCAGGAACAGGCAGTTCGGCTTGTATTGCATGTTTTCTGATTGCTTCGCATATAGCAGGCATTGAAAGTTCGGGATCGGAAATATTTCGAGCACATTCCACGCTTACATAGCAGGCTACTACATCGCCTTTATCTTTAATCTCACGCATCCAACTGTGTATAAAAGTCGTCTTGCCCGTTTGACGCGGCGCATGAAGCGCCCAATACAGTTTATTGCGAATGTAGCGGTCTAATTGTGCGCCAACAAGACGGTCTTTGGGCGATAGCATGTAATGATCTTTCGGATTACATGGCCCTGTGGTATTGAAAAAACGTTTTATACTCATGACCTTTTACAGATAATATTTTCCGCAAAGTTATCGTTTTTATTTGATAACTCAAATAAAAAAATAAAAAATTGTTCGTTTGAATGAAAAACATTATTTTTGCGCTTACATAAACAGAGAACAATGATTCTACATTATTTAACTATTGCCCTGCGGGGTTTGATGAAGTACAAATGGCAGCACATCGTTAGTGTTGCCGGATTGACCATTGGGTTGACCGCATTTGTGTTTGGCGGTTACTGGTGGTATTGGGAACATCATTTTGATGATTTTCATCCCAAATCGCACTATGTGTATGCGATTACGACTACCGGCATTTCTAAAGACGTCAATGGCGCTCCGACTGAACTCAACCAATTGCATCGAGACGACGCAGGTTGGATGCTCGAAAACATTCCCGCAATAGAAAAGTCATGTTGCATACGTTGGGCAACGCTGCAATATAAAACGGATGATAAAAGTGAAAATATTACGGGCTTGAACGTTGATTCTTCGTTTTTTTCGATGTTTTATGCCGAGTTCATTGACGGTGATTACAGGCATTTACCTTATGACGAAAGTCACATTGTGCTGACAGAACGAGCAGCCATGAAATATTTCGGGAAGACGGACTGCGTGGGCACATTCTTCCCGGGCGCAAACAAAAAAGTTGCCGGCGTCATCCGAAATTACCCCTCAAACAGTGAGTTTCGATTCGACTTTCTGTCATTATCCCCCTCTGTCTATAATGGTATGGGGCGCACCACTTTTTATGTACAAATCAACCGCCATGCGCAGGAAGGCGATGTCAGGGAGAGGGTTGAAAATCACAAAAGCGTCGCACAACTAAGATTCGACCAGGGAGTAGAAAAGAACTGGTCGTTCAACTTGCGGACGCTACCGGAAATACACCTGAACTGTAATAAAGAACTTAAGAGCCGTTTCCGGAACATCAATTTGCTGGCGATAGCCGGACTATTAGGGCTTATCAGCGCGCTGATGAACCACTTGACGCTATTTATAGGCCAACAACTGAAGCGACAGCGACGCAACAGCACCTTCAGAAGCATGGGCGCTACGGGTTCGTACCTGTTCACGAAAAGCCTCATTGACTTGCTGATACCGCTTTTCTTTACTATTGCGGCTTCTTTATGCCTTATCCGGTTCTTATTCCCGTTTTATCAATCCTATACGCAATGGCAGGGAGAAACGTTGGGATTATACGCAAACTACGTCAGCAAACCGGAATTTAAAGCCATGATACATACTGCTATCGAATGGAGCGGGTATATTTTCGCTTTTTTCATCATGGCAGGTTCGTTAATTATTGTCGGGATGATAAGGAAGGTCGGGAAGCAAACGCCATACCTGCTGCGACGCGGATTGATTGTCTGTCAGGCGTTTATCGGCAGTTTTTTCCTTTTTATCGCCCTTTCGCTCTACAAGCAATTTCATTTTACAGAGAATAAAGACAGGGGTATTCGCGTCGAAAATATTATTCAGATTAACTCCGCCTTTGGTAATGGTTTTGATGACTTTCCGATTATCAGGGATGAATTGCTGCGCAGCCCGTATATCGACGATGTGACTTTTACGACCATGCCTGTGTTAACCGAAACGGGCGAATCTTACCTTAATTTTTATACAGGTCTGACATTCGGTGGCGAACGGTTTGGAGATGTTGGGGTATTCATGGTTGAGCCTAATTTTCTTGATTTTTTCGGCATGAAAATGAAGGAGGGCGAATGGATTTCCAGCGAGACGGATGTGGTGGTAAATGAGCAGCAGATGCAGGCTTTCGGCGAATATAATCCGTTCAGGGAAACAGTCAATGTGGGCTTATTTGGCGACAAGAAACTCAGTGGGATTGTGAGCAATTATCATTATTCAACTATGCAATTTCCATACGTGGGGCTTGTATTCCATCTATTCAACAAAGAAGCGCTTGAACCATACCGGTGCGCCTACATCAAAATAAAACCCGAAAATCGCGCATTAGCATTGGAGCATGTACAAAAGGTCTGGGAAGCCCAACAAATCGGCCATCTTTCGGAAGGCGACCAAATCTTCGCACTATCAGACGTCATAAACAGGTTAAACCGTCCCGAAAGGATGCTTTCCCTCATTTTCGGCGTCCTTTCGCTGGCTTGTATATTAGTGGTCTCTTTCGGCGTCTATGCACTTATCTCACTCACCATTGAGCAACGACGCAGGGAGATAGCTATCCGTAAAGTCAACGGCGCAGAATTTGCCGATATGTTGCGGCTGTTTTTCCGCGAATATCTTCTATTGGTCGCTATTGGCAATATGTTTGCCCTCACTTTGGGTTATTTCCTGATGCTTCGCTGGTTCGAGACATACGTCTATCGCACGGCGCTCAGTTGGTGGTTGTTTGTTTTGACGCTCGCTACAACGGGCGTTATCGTCTTTTTGTCCGTCGTCAGTAAAATCAGTGAGGCGGCACGGGTAGAGCCGGCTGAGGCTTTGAAATACGAAAATTGAGCATGATGCAGGTTGCAGAACGTTCCGGTATTTTTTTAACATCCCAATACAGTTCGAATGTGACCCTTTCAGCGCTTTCTTCAATCAAAATTTGCAAGGTTGCCCGTTTAAATAAAGAATTGACGATCCCTGGTTGCCCTTGCGACTGTTAATAAACGTAATCCAAGGCATCCTGAGTGATGACCTTTTTTGCGGATTATATTTTTTCGCAAAGATAACGATTTTATCCGAGAACTCGGATAAAATCGTTATCTTTGCATAAATTTTTGAGAGCATGGCAAGGAACGAACAAATAACGATAAGTGACTATATAATTGAAGCAAAATTCGGACAACGTATTGAAGACATTGGGCGGTTTACCCGGTCGGATTTAAAGCCAACTCACAATCTGAAAGCCATTTTTAAATTAATTCGGAATCATTTAGCGGCTAACACTGTCGGAGCTACGCGCGATGAGGTTTTAGCGCAGCAACTTATCAATATCATTTTCTGTAAAATCTACGATGAGAGATATACCGCGCCGGATGAAATCGTAAAATTTCGGGCAGGGATAAACGAAAAGCCTAAAGACGTCGAAAAACGGATTTTGGATTTATTTAATGAAGTAAAGACCAATTTGCCCGAAGTCATTGACAGCGTGGATAAAATCACGTTAGATACAAAATCGTTGCTCTTTATCGTTGGGGAATTGCAAAATTATTCTCTGATGGAAAGCGAGCGCGATGTGATTGCCGATGCTTTTGAAACGTTTATTGGACACGCATTAAAAGGTGGATTAGGTCAATTTTTTACGCCTCGAAACGTTGTAAAAATGATAGTAGATATTTTACAGCCAAACGAATATGACAGAATTATAGACCCTGCTTGCGGCAGCGGCGGGTTTCTCATTGAATCATTAAAATCCGTTTGGGAAGAGATTGAAACCAAATATACAAAATTAAGCTGGAGTAAAGTGGACATTGCCAAGAAACAAATTGAAGTTGCCACAAAAAATTTCAGAGGTATTGACAAGGACTATTTTTTAAGCAAAGTTGCCAAAACCTATATGAATTTAGTCGGGGACGGTACGACAGGCATATATTGTGAGGACAGCTTGGAAAATCCGGAGAATTGGCGTTCAGAAGCCAGAACGAAAATCGAATTGGGAACATTTGACGTCGTGCTGACCAATCCTCCTTTTGGCAGTAAAATTCCCGTTGTTGGCGTTGAAAAGCTAAAACAATACGAGGTTGGCTATAAATGGCAATATGACAAGTCAAGTAATCAATGGGTTAAAACAGACAAGGTAAAAGAGCAGGAAGAACCGCAAGTCTTATTTATAGAACGATGTTTGTCGTTGTTGAAAGATGGCGGACGGATGGCAATGGTTTTGCCAAGCGGTATTTTAGGCAATGAGCAGGAAGAGTATTTGAGACAGTATATTTTGAGTAAAGGGCATTTGTTTGCCATCGTTGAATTGCCGTTTGAAACTTTTAGCCCGCATGTAACCATTAACACGAATGTCCTTTTTATTCAAAAAGGAGGGAGCGACAAAAAAGATATTTTTATTTCTATCAACGAATTTTGCGGACACGATAAAAAAGGACGCGCAATCGAAAAAGACGATATTCCTAAAATTTCCGTTTTTTATCAAAATGGGCAGGCTGACGACTTAAACTTTTTTATCAAACCGGATGTCTTGGAAAGCAGTTTTGTTGCAAAAAGATACTTGAAAAAATACACGGACAATTTAACGGCAATCACCGGTTCTAAATATGAAACGGTTAATTTTGAGACGATTATTACTTCCGTTCACAACGGCGCCAATATTGATGACGCCTCTATTTATGTAGAGAAAAAGCAGGGTATTCCGTATATTCTTGTGAAAAGCATCACGAAAGAAGGCATTAATTTTGAAAACCTGAAATACATTAAACAATCATTGGCAACGAATAGAGATGTAATCAAAAACACAGTAGATGAAAATTCTATCGTCATGACACGGGCAGGCAATTCGGGCATTGCAGCTAATATTCCGCCCGACTTGAAAAATGCGGTTGCTTCGGGGTTTCTTATCAATATTAAAGTCAAAAAAGAGGTCAACCCCTACTACATGGTTGCATTTTTAAATTCCAAATATGGGCAAATGCAATTGGAAAGAATCTCAAGCGGGTCTATTTTGCAAAGCATTCGTTCTTCAGATTTGAAAAAAATCAAGGTGATTCTGCCTCCGAAGGAAATTCAAAATTTAATAGGGCAAAAAATCAAAGATGCTGTATATGCGGCTTCTCTGGCAAGAGCGAAAATAGAAAGCGCGAATAGCGACATTACAAACCTTGTTCCATAGGTTCTACGATGGTTGCTATCGCTTGGGTGAAAAAATCGTCGACACAAAAAAGTGCGAAACATGAGTTTTTAATATGATTAATTCCTTAAAAACTGTTATTTATATTCCAACCATGCTGTGGATGTTGTATTCCTATCGGCTACTATTCTGATCCATCGTGCCATGAATGATTGAGGAAACGGGTGTTTGAATTTTTCGCCTTTCTTTACGACAAATTTTTCATATTGTACCCAATCGCCATCGCCGGTGGGGTCTACTTCTATTGTGAAAGTGATATTTTCGGCAGATTGGTGGGATAATTCTAATGAGCGCTTGTCGTAAAACCCAATCAGGTAGGGGTCTGATGCTATTCCTGCTTTGACGTCTGTATCTACCCAGGGGCCGCCTTTGCCGACCGGTTTGCCCAATTTCCACAAATCGTCAATGACGCCTGCCCAGACAGCGGCTTTTTTGTCATCGGATATGAAGATGTGGGGATTTTTATGTGCCTTTGCCGGGTCAATGCCCGTCATTATCAACAAACCGCGATAGGAGGCATAATCATTTATTTTAAGGTTGTGCGAAGCAATGGGACGGATTTTGGCAAACCCGTCGGCATTTTCGGCAGGAAGCTCGTAAAAAGTACCGTGACAGTTGAACAAATCACGCTCCGTAACTACTTCACGGCAGAGCCGTAAGGCGCTTTTATTGATCGCTTCCGTAAATCCGTCATTGCCTAACGGCAACCGCCACCTGCGATTCGAGTTATCTACAATCAATACCGAGCCTTTATCGATTTCGACGACTTGTTGAGGAATAGCGAACTTTTCGCGAATGAATGACGCCGTTTTGACATCATCCTTTGCCGTGAGATTCATCCGGTCGTCTATTTCATAATAACCCGGTTCGCCCGATTCGGTATTGGCTAATAATCCCATCGCGCGACGGTTGTTGCCTAAACCGTAAAGTAAACCTCCAACAGTCTTTTTATCGCCTATCTTAGCCATACCATCGAAAATAATATCGGTTCGTCCGCTCCGTGTTTCATTAGCTCCATATACGAAAGATACGCTTGCCACTGTGGTTTTGTCGGTTGATACACGAACCCATTCGCCTTGCTCGGCATTAGTGAACGAAATAAGTTTTGAAGCGCCCGCTTCCACAATGACTTTTTTCAGATCGCTCCATTGGTTTGTTCCTTTGCCGTCTGTATCAAAACGAAATTCAACCGGTTGATTACCGTCATTTTTGATCCAAGCGCTACGGGTGTCCCAGCCTGCGAACAGGAACGGTTCTGACACGGTATTGGCCTGTACGGTTTCTTTGAGCCACACATAACCGCTTGCGGTGCGAGTACCGAGTTTATCGGGCCGGTCAACCGGTGTGAACCACAGGTTGGAGTTTGATTGCCCGGTTCCTTCGATATTCCCTTTGACTTTGCGCTTATTGAGAAACTCGCTCTTTGCCGCATCATCGCATCCAAACACCAAACGGTCATCCCAGCGTGCGAAGTCGCCTATTATTTTCAGATAAGCCGACCGTGGGCGAATACCTGCTGTATTGGAAGTGGTAAATGTTGCCGGAAATTGCCAGAACATCCCGTGCATGGTCATCAGGTAGTTGGGTTGTCCCGGGAGACCAATATCTCGGATACGGGGCCATTCGGTATTCCATCCGTGAGCGCCATCATAAGAATAGCTGGCTTTGGGTAATCGGAAAAATGACCATTCGCCCTGGTCTCTCACACCCACCAAGACCGATTTATGATCCCATCCATTTGCCCAAACCGGATCGGTATCAGGCTGTTGGTTGCCATAGATACCTCCCGGCCCGGTAACCTCCGTAAATTGATTGCGTCTGACAAGTTTCCAATCTATGCCATCCCATTCGGATAATGACCCTGATTCGATGTTAAATTTTCGCATCTCCTCTCCGCTTTCGGTTCTTTCTCCATTATTAGAATAAACCATGACGCCCTGACCTGAATATAATCCTTTGCCATGTTCGCCAAGTATCAAGGGATTTGGTCGGTAGGAACCTGTGGCTACGTTGCCATCCTCGTAAAGCATGGTCGTTTGAAGGGTATGGACATCTATTTCATAAAAACCTTCTTCCATGGTTCCAAGATAAATCTTTGATTGCGGTTCGAATAGGTGACGGGCATATCCCGTATAGCGTCCCGGCGCATCTTTCAGAGAGATGACCCTGACGTTTCCATTTTTGTCAATGGCATAAGAACCGATGAACAATTGGTTGGATTCAGCGTGAATCATACGGGAAGCGGGCGTCCCGCCTACGCTTTCAGGGCAAATGATCTGTTGAAATTCGGGTGTAATCCGGTACAGCTTGTCATTCGACCCAAAGGGACAATGCGGCCCATAAGTAACAGCCCAAAGACTTCCAGCCCATGGGACTACAGCGCCGGTACCACATTCGGCCTGCTCATTGTAATAAGCCAAATGCGGATAAATGCCGCTGATATTGAGCGGTGATATGTCTTTTTTCTCTTGTGCGTCGCACGAAAAAAGGGCTACAAAAATAGACGATAAAATAACTTTATTCATAGTTTTGGCTTAGCGCTGCAATTTCTCTGTTCTTTTCTGCGATTAAAGCGTTCATATCTAACAAATTTTTAACTGATTGCCATGATTCAAAAATTCTTCCGCAAAAATACAAATTCTTTTCAAATCAGCAAAAAAAATAATTTCCTCTTATATTTGTCATAAAAATCCCTTCTTTCGGACTTCTTTTGCAGTATATCATTACGCACAAACGTCAGTCGCTCCGGCGTGACCAGCACGCTTGGTCTTGGCACATGATCGTACCGACAAGGTTTCCCCGTCTCTGCGCCTTCTCTTTTTTCAAATTGCCCCCAAAGAAATCCAGGAAGCGTTAAAAAAAGGATTAAGCATAATTGTTTCATCTATTGACTGTAACCATTTATACCCAACCTTCGACGCAACTCTGCATTTTCTTTTTGAAGAGCTGCATTGTTTTGGCTAATAGCTGCATAGTTTTGGCTAAGCGTTGCATTTTTCTGGCTAAGCGTTGAAACGTTTTGGCTAAGCGTTGAAACGTTCTGGCTTAGCGCTGCAATTTCTCTGTTCTTTTCTGCGATTAAAGCGTTCATATCTAACAAATTTTTAACTGATTGATCATATTCTTTTCGTTTCTCTTTCGACAACTTCGCTATTTCGGCTTTGTGAAACAAACTTTCAAAATACCGTTTGCGAAGCGCTTCCGGCAAATCGTTAAGACGCGCCAAATTTTTGAGGACATACATCCATTCTTCTATACTGTTTTCCAACTCATCGACTTCCTTGTTAAAACTGGGTAACTCAAGATTTACGAATGTCAGCCTGTCTGAAAATATCCGGTGTGTTTTCTTGTCCATTAATTGTACATACGAAGCATATTTTTCTATCGTTTTGTCTTCTTTCGTTTTTCTTTCCTTCCGGTTTAACCGGAAATTAACAATACTGATAGAATAAACCTTCTTCAGGTCAAAACCCCATTCATCACCCTTATTGCCTTCACCCTGTTCCTGAATCATACGGGAACCGTAATACAATAACCTGTTCTTAAAATATCCTTGAGGCTGGAGCTGCATCTCTATAAGGATACGATCGCCATCCCCGACAGTACAATACAGATCAAAAACCGTCGTCCGGTCATCTTCCGACAGGCCGCGGCGTTCCGAGTTGTCATACTGCAAATCGACGATGCCTCCCTTTATTTTCAATACTGCATTCAAAAAATCCATCAAGTACTCTTTGGTACAAAAGATATACTTAAACCCAAAATCCGTTAATGGGTTAATGTATTTGCCCGTAGCCTTTACGACCGTTTCTTCAGCCTTCGGAAGGGCTTCCGCTTTTGCTTTTGACTTCTTTGTTCGTGCCATGATTCAAAAATTATTTCGCAAAAATACAAATTCTTTTCAAAAACACAAAACATTTTAAAAAAAACAGCAGGATTAGCATCCTAAAACCTTTACTTCACCATCAACTTCCCATGTAATGCGTTCGTCCCAGGGCGGCATCAGGTTACTGGGACGGCGGTCGAAAATAATCAGATAGAGGCCGGTGATATTATTGTGAGCGCCTACGGGGGGCGTAAAGGTGTCGCGATAGCGGGTCACCTGTTTCATGCCTTCGGCTTTGATCCTGTCGTAAGTGAACCCTTTCCGCCAAAGTTTAACTTCGATGATGTTCCATTCGCCCTTGTATTCAACTGCCAGGTCCATGCGTCCGCTACCGGCGGCATACTCGCGTTTGACCCTACCTTTGTTGTTGACTACCCTTTGCAGAAAAGCCATCAGCAACAGTTGCGGGAAAGCATGGGTATAACTTGTCCAGCGTTGCCATACATCGGCGTTATGACGCCAGAAGTCCTGAAATTCCCGAAGCAGCAAATTCATGTCTAAACGTCCGTCGACTGTTTGCCCGCGCCACGTGGAGGGGGAAGGCACCTGTGCGTAATAAACAGAATTTAAAGTACGGGTCAGGATGTCTTCATAGACAGGATTGGCAATCATGAACCCCCGCTCTGAATCCCATTTTATTAAGCCTAAATCCTTAGCCAGCATCACATCGGGGTGATTGGGGTCTAAATTGGCTCCCGTATCGCCGACAAGGATAGGTTGAACTAGGCCACTAATGCGTGGTTCTTTCAACCTTTCGGCTAATGCGTCCAAATGCGTTTCGCGTGCCATGGTCATTTCTTCACGCGCCTTTTCGACATGACCGAGTGTTACTGTTTCGGCGCTTTCTTCGTCCAATATTTCCATGGTAGCCCTTTTGAATAACTGATTGACGATCCAGGGCTGACCTTGCGACTGTTCATAAACGTAATCCAATGCTTCCTGTGTGATTTGCTGTCCGGTTTCGGCGGTTCGCTGGGCAAAAAGATGGGTTACATCTTCTTTACTGAAATTGGACAATGTCGCCGAATCTTCTTTGATATTGAACGGTAAACCCGGATTGGGCGCCCTTCCGTCTTTTGAAGCCGTGATATAATCTTTCAAATCGCGCATCCCTACCAATGCGATGGAAATTGGAAACTTGCCGATGCCACGTTTGGCAAAGCCGCCACGCAGTTGACGCAAGAAACTGATCATCGTTTCGCCTGTTACTACGTCGACCTCGTCAAATAATACAATTAACGGTTTGGGTGCGACAAGTTCAGCCCATTTTTTTAATGTTGCGCGCAACAATCCATCTGTTTTTCGGTATTTGACAACAGGAACAGGCAATTCGCCCCAGTCGGCATAATCACAAATCGCCTGATAAAGCGTATTCATGCCTTCCTTTCTGTCAGCAATGCCCTGACAATCTTCTACGCTTACATAACAGGCCAGCGCTTTGCCGTCTTCATTGATCTCCCGAACCCAGCTTTGCAGGAAGGTGGTCTTGCCCACTTGACGCGGTGCATGAAGCACCCAATAAAGTTTATCGCGAATATAGCGATTCAACTTCGCACCAACAAGACGATCGTTGGGCGGAAGCATGTAATGTTCATCCGGATTACACGGACCGGTGGTGTTGAAAAAATGTGCCATAAAAAATGAATCATAATTTTTTCGGCAAAGATAACGATTTTATCCGAGTTCTCGGATAAATGCCATATCTTTGTAGCGTTTTAAAAAACCGGTAAAGAATCTGTGTTGGATTGCAAATCCTTCGTCATAGGCTTACCGGTTTTTTTATTCTAATAATTATCTCGCCAATATCTCGCCAAAAAAGGGGCAAAAATTAAAAATCAAAAACGCCAACCATCTAATAAATAAACAGTTAGCGTTTCCATTTGTACTCGAAGGGGGACTTGAACCCCCACAGCCGCAATGGCCAAGGGATTTTAAGTCCCTCGTGTCTACCGATTCCACCATTCGAGCTTGTTTCAACATGTAGCGAGCGGAAGACGGGACTCGAACCCGCGACCCTAACCTTGGCAAGGTTATGCTCTACCAACTGAGCTACTTCCGCAATATCTGTCCTCAGATTTCAAACTTTCACCTTGCCAAGGTTAGGTTACATCTAATCTTTTGGGGCAAGGTTATGCTCTACCAACTGAGCTATTTCCGCGATTTTTCCGAGACGTCTCTCGAAATAACGGGGGCAAAGGTAATAAAAAAATTATAATCGGAAAAAGAATCGTGATTTTTTTTTAAAAAAATTTTTCCATCAATTTCGGACGGTCAATTTATTGCTGCCTGAACCGATGACCATATAAGACCGTAAAGGATACTTGGCAGTGCCTGCGATGCACATCCCGGAACCGGAATTGAGAATGACCTCAAATTTGCTGCCACACTCCGGACAAACGGCATTGTAATCATCGTCGACATAGACCCTGACGCTGTTTCGAGATTCTTTGGGACAGGCCAGGTCGAAGGCTTTGTATTCGCCTTGGATGGTATGAACGACGAGTATACCGCCAAAGCCGATCAGCTCTTTTCCCTTTACAATGTTCGATTCCGTATAGATTTTATAGGAAGGTATCCCTTTCAAGTCCTTGTCTCTGGGGGTTTGGAAGTCGATGTCGAGATATACTTGATAAAAAGAGGGGATCGAACTTTCGTAGTTGTCCTTACAGGAAAAAAACAAAGCGCCCATACAGCAGGCAAAAAACAGATGCTTCATAAGAATTGCTTTGTATCGAATAACGGTTTGCGACGTGGATTATTGCAGTAAGACGCTTTTCAAAGTGCGGAGTTGAGTAGTTTTCGTTCGGCGTCGTTCGCTTTTTGGAACTCAAAACCGCTTATGATTTGGCGTTTGAGCGCCATAATCGAATCGTTGCAAAGATTCCCGATGCTGCCTTCGTGGGTGTGACGGATATTTTTATCGGGAATAAATTGGCCGGCTTCTATCTCTAAGCCAACTTTTTTATAGGCTTCACGAAAAGGGATGCCTTCCGATACTAAACGGTTTACCGCTTCTACGCTGAATATCGGCGCGTATTTTTCATCTTCCAGGATATGTTCGTTCACGTAAAGTTCTGACATCATGCGGGTTGCCATCAGCAGACAGTCTTTCAACTCGCCGAAGGAGGGTATGAATAATTCCTTAATGATTTGTAAATCACGGAAATAACCGGAGGGGAGGTTGTTGCTTATCAGTGTAATTTGCTGTGGCAGTCCCTGGATTTTGTTGCATTTGGCGCGTATCAGCTCGAAGACATCCGGATTTTTCTTGTGGGGCATGATGCTCGAACCGGTGGTATATGCGTCCGGCAGTTTGATGAACCCGAAATTCTGACTGTTGAACAGACAGGCATCGTATGCCAATTTGGATAGCGTTGCCGCAACGCCTGCTAACGCAAACGAAACGGTACGCTCCATTTTTCCGCGTCCCATCTGTGCGTAGACCACGTTGTAATTCATGTTGTCGAAGCCTAACAGTTCGGTGGTCAGGGTGCGGTCGATAGGGAAAGAAGAACCGTAACCGGCGGCAGAGCCGAGCGGATTCCGGTTACAAATCCGGTAAGCCGCCTGCAATAATTGCAAGTCATCGACTAAACTTTCGGCGTAAGCGCCAAACCATAGACCAAAAGACGAGGGCATAGCAACCTGCAGGTGAGTATATCCCGGCATCAAGACCGCTTTGTAACGCTCGCTTTGTGTTATCAGCGTTTCCGTCAAATCTGAAATGACAGCAACCAAATCCTGTATCTGAGCGCGGGTGAAAAGTTTCAGGTCGAGCAATACCTGATCATTCCGGGAACGCCCGCTGTGGATTTTTTTACCCATATCTCCAAGTGTACGTGTCAGCATCAGTTCTACCTGCGAATGAACATCTTCCACGCCATCTTCAATCACAAAAGCGCCATTGTCCGCCAAACAGTAAATCTCTTGCAAAGCCTCTAATAAAGGTCTTAACTCCGATTCGGAGAGCAGTCCGACCGATTCCAGCATAGTGATATGCGCCATCGATCCGAGCACATCATATTTAGCCAAACAGATATCCATCTCACAGTCTCGACCCACCGTGAAACGCTCTATAGCCTTATCGACTTGCGTGTTTTTTTCCCAAAGTTTCATGAAATAATGACAATTGATAATTGATAATTGACAATTGATAATTGATAATTTTTCGGTTCCGAAACGTAATTCGTAATTCGTAATTGTTTTTGGGTTTAGGGGATTCCCGCCTTCGCGGGAATGACAGCCACCCAAACGCTTGGGTGACCGCAAGGGTCGCCCCTACATAACGCTAATAACTACTCCCTACTCCCTACTCCCTACTCCCTAATCATAAGGTAGCCCCGCAATAACATCCGAAATCTTATCCACCGCATCCTGGAGAGGCTTCGTTACCATTGGCTTGAGAAACGGCATAAGTTCGGCGCGAACGGTCATCTTCATTTTGGTCTCGTTTTCTCCGGATTGTTTCAACTGAATCCACATCAATAGCGGAATCGGAGAATTTGTCGTCGAAAATTTGATCGTTTTATACGGTTCCCGCTCTACTATCTCAAACACTACCGAACCAACGGGGTCGACGGTAAAACTGCACATATCGCGGTCGAATGTGAAATTTTTAATTTTATCCTGTGGCATACGGTCTTTTACCCGTTCCAGATTCGACATATCCGATAACAAAGAGAATATTTTCTCCTCATTATACGGTATTGTCTTTACTTCGCTTACAAAATCACTCATTTTTTTTATAGTTTTCAGTTTTCAGTTCTCAGTAGGGGCGTATTGCATACGCCCATCACGCAACATCTCCAAATTCTCCATTCTGCATTCTCCATTCTCCATTCTTAATTGTTCATTGTTCATTGTTCATTGTTCATTCTTTCCCCCCCCATCCCCCCGGCTCCCTCCTCCATTCC
>Ga0099364_10007711_pt1 | contig 15316 bp, 15 predicted proteins | sample TergutTh196P3_FD_73070 | JGI IMG/M metagenome (GOLD analysis project Ga0099364, IMG submission 73070) | Microcerotermes parvus P3 segment gut microbial communities from Pointe-Noire, Republic of the Congo - Th196 P3 | ecosystem: Host-associated > Arthropoda: Insects > Digestive system > Gut ... | reverse complement strand
TCGTCTACAGGTGTTTTCTTACGTTTTACGGCTATACTATCGCCTCCCCGCATATATTCAGTAACTACATTATATCACAACCGACGAAAAAAAGCAACTATATTTTTGAGATTTATCACTCCAGACACAATTTTTTATCAAACCAAAAAAGCCCGATGTAACATCAGGCTCTCTTGGTTAATTAATGGAGTTTTTTACGGCGTGTAGCCGCATGAACCGCAGTATGTGGCGCCGTTCACGGTGATGTACCCGTGTGCTTCATAGTCCTTTGTCGCGTAGCAGTATATACACGCTTTGTAGTGTCCGAGATGTCCCTCAATGCCCCATGTCCACACGTGGTTTGCCGTAGAGTCGTCGGTGTGGCTGCACCAGCACATATAGATGCCGCACTGTGAGACCTGCTGCATTTGTCCTCCGCAGTAATAACATATTCTTGTGTCTGCCGCCTCCTCTGACGAGCCATAGTCCGCGCCTACGCTGAACACAACGGCTGTCGTAACAAGGCATACCGCCAGTAATATTCCTGCTATTCTCTTGATTTTCACGTTGAAAACCTCCCGTAAAATTTTTATACAGCGGCGTTTTTACACGCCCCTGTATATATATAACAAAAAGTCCAAAATGTTACATCAAAAAATAAAAAAAATTTTGGATGTAACATTTCGCGATTTGTGTTATATATAAGTAGGGGGCGGTGAGCCGTCACCTAAATATTATTTTTTGAGGAGGACATTACAATGGCTTTTAACAGCACTACGACAATCAATGGCAACGTAACAGTACCAAGCATGGTAAAAAACGGGAGGACACTCGGCAGTCTCCACGACATGGGGGTAGCTTTCGGCGGGACTCCGCTGCAGAACAACCACCAGAATGGCTCGAAGATTTCATTTATCGACGCATTCAGCACCAACGGCAACCTTTCCACGCGGTTCATTTTTAACGGCAACGGGGCATCGTACACTAATAAAATGGCGATAATGCCCACAAATAATGTTGACGTTATACTGCAGGACTCGCTGTGGGAAGTCGGGCTTATGAACGCCAACAAGGGTTGGGACATAACGCCCGGCAACAAGCGCGACATGGCTGTAGATATGCAGTTATTCTGTAATTCTTTGAGACGTATGGGTCGTACCGGCAACTTGCCTACCGCACTCAATACAGGAGCGGCTGTTTCCGGTTCAGGGTTAGCGGTATTTAATCCGCTGAACGAAACCGATGTTATAGCCCGTATGCTGTATTCGGAAGCGCAGGGCGAGTCTTACGAGGGTAAACGCGGATGCGCTGCTGTCCTGCGGAACAGAAAAGCGAAAAACAACTTATCCGAGTTTGGCGGGAATGTGTATAAGAACATGGTTTTACACCCTAACCAATTTGCAGGTATGCACACATCGCACGCACGTCAGCCTGACCTGACTAATTCGATAACCTTGGCAGCATGGTGCGACTGTATGGATATTGCGGCAAATATAGACGCCATAAGCAATCCCATCGGTAACTGCTTATGGTTCTGGACGAACGATTTGTTTAATAGTGTACGCCAAGTCGTGAATGGCGTTGAGCAAGTGCGTTTCGGTAACGGACCTTGGGTGAACGTTGTTGAGAAAGTTATAATCGGCAAACACACGTTCTTTAGAGTTGCCGGATACTAATACCGCCGCTCAAAACGACAACAAACAACGGGAGAGAAAATCTCCCGTTGTTTTTATTTTTTTGCCATATAAGTGTCAAAGCCATCGTACATGGTTGATTCGTGCGTTAGTTCAACGCTGTTAAAAATAAATTTGTTATCGTCAAATTCATATTTAATTAAAACTGTGCCATAAAATTCTGAAAAAGAAACCTGATTTAATACCTGTGCATACAAATTATTTTCATATACTGCATAATAATAAATACTGCCCCAACCCGGCTGTTCAGGTTGATTCTCTCTCGCAGCGCCAATCACCGATTTATCTATTATAAGCGTATCATCGTCCGATATTACATAAAAATAATCGTCATCGCCTGAGGCGGTTAATTGCTCGGTTGCTATATCTACAGCGTCTATGACTTCATATTTTTCCAACGTAACCCCATCGAATATGTGAATTTCGGGAACACTCACGCCTGTGCCTGTATATTTAGTGAGCATGACTATTATATCTTCCACGCCGTCCCCTGTTAAATCCGCTGTAACTATTTCCTCGCTTCGGTTATGCGAGAGCATACCGTCAATATAAATTTCCGTATCGCCTACGGTTAATAAAAATTGTCTATACACCCCGTCGACTGCATTATCCTCCAAGATTTTAAATTTTATATAGCTGTCATCATCGGGCGGTGGCTCAGGTATAATGTTCATAGGCTCAAGGTCGTATGAACTATCTTGTATGATATTTGCACCGTCCGCACCGTGCGGCGTTGTCTGCTCTTGAGTCGTGGCGGCTGTGGTTGGCGGCTTGCTCTCCGTTATAGGCGGAGTGTCACCTGTTGCCTCCGACATCGTACAAGCCTGCATCGTAAATAAAAACGCTGTGGTGATTGCGAGCATTATTATACTCGCAGTAATCCTTATTTTTCCCATCAATATAATCCTCCGTTAATTAAAAAACTATTCTATCGCAGCTGCACTCATATTTTACCTCAAAGAGTTGAACACAATTACAGTATTTTTTGAATTAACGGATAACTTTTCACGGAATATCCTCCTGCAATGCTAAAAGCTCTTTACGCAAACTCTCAGCTTGCGCCTCCAACATTTCAAGTATAGTTACATCCTCGCGGTTCGGGACTTCGCCCGCCGCCAACGCGCAGTTAATCGTCCTGTTAGGACGTATGGACTGCCTGTCAATATCTTCTAACTGCGACAATAACGCCGCTGCCGCCTGTGCATTTGTCTTTTCAGCGACGGCTTGCGGCGTTGGTTGGAGTGTAATCTCCGGCGTACCGACACGCGCTATTAAAGCCGCCATGTCGTCTGTACCGACAAACTCTGCGTAATGCGGGTGGTCGTCGTCAATCGCGGTCAATATATCATCAGGCAGTTTACCGCCCAGAGCGGGCTGTTCAAGCCATTCCGTGACGGACACTCCGTCAATGGTATACCACGATAAATCTTTATTTATAATCAGCATATTTTCCCTCTCTTTCTATCTGAACGCGATATATCGTACAGGCGTTTGCGTCCCGCCGACATAGCTTCTTTGCGTGACCACAAAACCTGTATCTGTTATTCTTAACACTTCGTCAGCTACACCGCCGCCTGTGACCACCGCACTTTGCGGATAATCCGGAATGGCTAACCCTATTCTGCCCGCAACGATGTACGGCGAGCTTGAATTGAGTGCTTGACCATGAGCCGCAAACAGCACAAAACGCGGCTTAAATCCTAATGTTACCGCTCCGAATGAAGTTACTACCCCAGTAACAACCGCCGATGTCACGAACGCCGTTGTCGCGAGCTGCTGTGTGTTCGTACCTGCGGCGGCTGTGGGAGCGGTCGGCGTACCAGTCAGCGCGGGCGAGGCGAGGTTGGCTTTTGCGTTTAACGCTGTTTGCTGCGGCGTTGACACGGGTTTATTCGCATCTGATGTGTTGTTGACGCTGCCAAGCCCCACCTGCGCGGCTGTCATGCCTGTTAGCTGCGAGCCGTCGCCGTTCGCGTTGAGTTTAGCGTTCCATGTATTACGTTCTGTGGACGTGATATGCCGCGTATTATCGTTGTTATGCGTGTCAAACGCGGCTTTCTGCGCGTAATAAGACGGCGGTTGCCCGCCGAGTTTATCGCTGTCGAGCGCGTGCGGGTTAGATGCTCCGGTGTCGCCTTTATCTCCCTTATCTCCCTTATCTCCCTTGTCACCCTTGTCGCCTTTCTCGCCCGGCTGCTCGTTGCCGCTGCCGTTGAATAATTCCTCAAGATTATGCACACTGCCATCGCTCGCGTAAAAATCACCGCTGAACGGCGACATACTGTGTTTCGGATGCCCCTCCGGCGCGTTTCCGTTTTCGATTAAGTTACGGACTTGCCCGTCCGAGCCGTAATAGTCCCCGTTAAATGGCATACTTCTCCCTCCATTCATATAAATTTACGGAATTTGATACGTAGTAATCGGGTTATCGTGACACCCGTTTTTTGTTAAATGCCGCTTTTCGTGCCGCCAAAATGCGCATAAAAAGCCCTGACCAGTGTTTATCTTTTTCATTGGCGATAGAGTGCTTATCTATTTCCTCTTGCGTAATCCCATAAGCGTGGATAACTGATTCATCGAGAGCGTGGCATCTTAACTCTCCTACCTCAGCCGCTTCGCACTCGGCGATAATGTCGATAGGTGTTCCTTCACAATGTTCTCCATAACGATACTCTTCTGAAATAGGCTTACCCGCACAATCCATAATTTCCTCAAGGATAGCCCATGCCTCTGTTTGGGATAATTGAGTTTCTGTTATTGTTTGATTTTTCATTTTACTTTTTTCCTTTCTTGTCCATAGCTGTAGTCAGCTGAATATAGTACCCGTCAAGCGTTTTTGTGCGAGTTCAGCGTACCCCGCGTTCAGCTCGAAGCCGATATAACTACGCTTGAGCTTCTTTGCCGAGACCGCCGTCGTGCCTCCCCCCATGAACGGGTCAACAACCACATCGCCGACATAGGAATAATACTGTATCAATTTATCAGATAATTCCACAGGAAACGGCGCGGGGTGCTTCGAGCTTGTGTCAGGGTTGATGTGCCACACGTTGCTCCGCTCGTAGCCGTCCGCGACTAAACTTGCCGCTCTAACCTCGCCGCTGTAAGCCCTGACAACCTTGTCAATCAAATATTTTGACGGTTTCTTGAACACAAAAACATATTCGTTGACAACATTAGGCTTGTACGCCACAGGCTGTCTGTGGCAGTAAAACCCGCCGTTCCGATTCTTTGCCGCTCCCTCCGGCTTCACCCAGACTATATCCTCCAGAAACTCATACCCGATACGCTCCATCATATTGACAAAATGGAACGGCAGGGCGAGCCTTGTACTCTGCGCGCTGCGGCAGGCGCGAGGCACGATGATTGTGCTTATGTTCACACAGCACATACGGCTCTCTTTCAGTTTGTTTAAGCATAGCGCGAACACCGACCGCAGAAATTCCATATAGCTCCCGTAGTCTGCGTACTGCGAGTATGCTTTCGCGTTGTAGTACGGCGGCGATGTGACGATTAAATCAACGGTATTATCGTCTAACCGCGCCAGCCCGTCCAAGCAGTCCTCGTTATAAATTCGATTCAGTTCCAATAAAAAAACACCGTCCTTAATGACGACTGTAACGACAAAAAAACCAACTCTCCCGCAACGGAAAAGCCCCCCGCCATATTCGGCGCGGGACTCAGCCTGCCCGGTGTGTCGCCGGGACTTTGAAAAGTTGGTAATGCCATTATAACCGATTTTTTGTGTAAAGTCAAGTAGAATAATGAACAAATTTTCGTTTATTTTTTGTGCAGATTAACCAAAAATATCTACCGTCCTGCCGTCCTTGAACGTCACGCTCATGCCGCCGTCCGATGTAACGGTCACGCGGTCGGTCACGGCGCACCACACGGTTTCGTCGAAGCCGTCAAGCGCGGTGTGGTTATCGAACGCGGGAGCGGCGGTCACGCGCTTTGTTTCGGCGGCTGTTATCCGCGCCGTTATATCATCATATCTCGCTGTAAACGCGTTGTAGCGCTGCATATATTCGTCTTGGTCTTGAGGGAGGCGGGCGTTATCCTCAACGCATTTCTGTATAAGCCCGCCGACAACTTCGAGTTCTGCGCGGAGTTCAGCGACGTCCGCTGCCGGCTCTATTATATCAGCCATTTCCTGCAGTATCGGCGCGGTGCTGCCGACAATGGAGTTGAACGCCTCAACGAACGCCGATTTAATGTTATCCTCGTAAATATGCGGTGTGCCGCACTTGTGTTCGCCGTCATATTTGTTGTTGCACCGCCATATTGTCCGCTTATACGGCGTTGTCGAGTGCCAGACCTTCGAGCCGAAAAATCCGCCGCAGTCGCCGCAGACGATACGGCTTGAGAAACAGCCCGCGCCGCTTGACTGTTTGCCGCTGCCCCTGCGCCTCTCCATTTCAGCCTGCACCATGTCGAAAGTTTCAGGGCTGATAATAGCCGGGTGGCTGTCCTCAACGTAATACTGCGGCACTTCGCCTTGGTTTTTCTTGATTTTTTTCGTGAGAAAATCGTCAACATACGTCTTTTGGAGCAACGCGTCGCCTTTGTATTTCTCGTTTTTCAGTATACTGTTAATCGTGCTGACATTCCATTTTCGCTTGCCCGCCGGAGTGGGTACGCCATCGTCTGTCAGATGCGCCGCTATATAGTTTATGGACTTGCCCTGTAAATATAAACTGTAAATAAGCCGCACGGTTTCGGCTTCTTTCTCTACTATACGCGGTTTATTATCTTTGCCTTTTTCGTAGCCGAGAAACTGTCCGTAGGGCATAGAGACTTTGCCGTCGGCTATGCGTTTACGCTGACCCCACTTCACATTCTCTGATATATTGCGGCTCTCTTCCTGCGCTAAGCTCGACATGATTGTCAGCATGAGCTCGCCTTTGCCGTCGAAAGTATAAATATTCTCCCGCTCGAAGAACACCTCCACGCCGTGAGCCTTGAGTTCGCGGATAGTGTTAAGGCTGTCAACGGTGTTACGTGCGAACCGCGATACCGATTTCGTTATGATTAAGTCGATTTTGCCGTCGATTGCGTCCTGTACCATACGGTTGAACCCGTCGCGGTTCTTTGTGCTGGTGGCGGAGATGCCCTCGTCCGTGTATACCGTAACGAAGTCCCACTCGTTATTTTTCTGTATATACTCCGTATAAAAACTGACCTGTTTCGTGTAGCTTGTAAGCTGCTCCTCGCTGTCGGTGCTCACTCGTGCATACGCGGCTACACGGCGTTTGCGCTGTTCCGGCGGCGCGTACTGTATCAGCGTTATTCTCGGCTGGGTTAAGGTTTGCATATTTCACTCATCCTCTCTGTTCCGTCTTTAAAAATAAATTTCAATATATTCTCGTTAACCGTTATAATCGCAACCTCCTCAGTAAAAACACTCCCGTCAAAATGCGGCAGACCGAGCGCCTCGTTCGTGGCTGACAGTAACTCGGACTCCGGCACTCGGAGCGAGGCGCATTGACCGCCGCTGACTTTGTCCGCGCATATCCACCACGCTTTCCTGTTCACGGTACGCCGCTTGTACGGTTTGCCGCAGCCGCCGCAGAAAAGCGCGTTGTTATACACGTACCTGTTAGCGTACCCGTTGGACGTGTTAAATTTGTCCCCGCGTGCTTTTAATATAGTCTGCACCGCGCCGAATGTTTCAGCGTCGATAATGGCAGGGTGTGTGTTTTCGTGGTAATACTGCGGGACTTCGCCTTTGTTGCGCATGATTTTTTTCGATAAATGGTCGGCGGTGTACTCTTTTTGCAGGAGCGCGTTGCCCGCGTATTTCTCGTTGCGGAGCATACTTAAAATCAGCGGCGCCGTCCATTTGCCGTTCTTGGCTGTCGGGATTTTTTCGCCCTGCAGGGTTTTAGCTATCCTGTGCGAGCCTATGCCGTCAAGGTACATCGCAAAAATACGGCGGACGACCGCCGCCTGTTTTTTGTTGATTGTGATTACGCTTTTTTCTATGGTGTAACCGTACATTGTACGCAGTCCGACGATTTCACCCGCCTGATATTTTTTCTGTACGCGCCATTTGCAGTTCTCGCTGACGGCGCGGCTCTCCTCCTGCGCGAACGAAGCGAGGAGCGTGAGTAAAAACTCGCCGTCCCCGCTGATTGTGTGCATATTTTCACGCTCGAAAAATATATCAACGCCGATTTCGCGCAGTTCCCGCACCGTTTCAAGCGTGAGCACCGTGTTTCGGGCGAACCGCGACACCGATTTCGTTATAATCATGTCAATGTTACCCGCCCGGCACTCATCGAGCATCTGCTGGAACCCCGACCGTTTGCCCGTCGTGCCTGTCGCCGCCTCGTCCGTGAACACGCCCGCGTACTGCCACTCGCCGCGGCTCTGGATATAATTGCTGTAATAGCTGACCTGCGCGGACAGCGAGCGGAGCGTGGCGTCCTTGTCCGCCGACACCCTCGCGTATGCCGCAACCCGCAGGACTTCCTGTTTTGGCTGTGCCGCTTCGATTTTGCGTATTTTCATAGATAAAATCACCTCTTTCCGTGATTATATTATCCCTCAATTATTGCACAAAGTCAAGCAAACATTTTTAGAATATTTCGATAACGGGACGGTACTTTTCAACAAAATAACGACAAATTTTATCCATATCTTTTTGAGTGATTCTGCCTTGCTTGAGCCATTTTTTAGCCATGAGCATAACGATACAGCAGACTTTCTGCCTCTCGAACTGTTCCGCCGTCATCATAAAATCACCCCCGCAGTTTGTCGATACCGTCAGCGTTGGCGAAGCCGATTGTCGTTGCGGACGATGTCGAGCCTGCCACCGTGCCGAGCTGGTACGGGTAGTTTACGCCGCTGCCTGTTACTACCCGCGTAATAACGGCGGTACCGCCCACCATAGCCCTGTGCGGGGCAGTCTGCGCAAACGCCGAAGACGCGTATGACCCCGTTATTTTAACGCGGTCGCCGACTTTCGGTTTAGTATCGGCGGGCGCTGCCGCCGCCTCTGTTTTGCCGGGTATATTGATACTCTGTCCTGCGATGATTATATTCGGGTCTTTGATTTGCGGGTTCGCCGCAATCAACGCCGCGAGCGTTACGCCGTGTCTTTGCGCGATACCGCTCATCGTGTCGCCTTTGACGACCGTGTACGTACCTGCGCTTGCCGATGGCGTAGCCGACGGCTTCGGTGCAGGCGGTGTTGGAGCAGGAGCGGCGGTGGCTGTAATACCAGCGAGTATCTTCAAGATTTTTTCGCCGTACCCTGCTCCGACAGCCCAGCCTTTGCCTTCGGGGTTTTCTTTTTGACCCAGCCATTCGACATACGGAGACACACCGCGCTGTACGAATTTGAACCGCGCCTCGCCGGCTGTCGGTTCGACTAACTTATTTTTCAACGCTTCGGTATTCGCGTATGCTTTCAAGTGCTGGATTTGCGCGCGGATTCCCTCCTGCGCTGTTTTATACGAGTTGCCTTTAACACCGAGAGAAACAACGCCCATACCGCAGAAATTATTCTGGTCGAGCGTGACCGCCGTGCCGCCGCTGAACGTGAAGTTCCCCGTTTCAATACACGATTGAGCGAACGCTACATCACCGCGTATGCCCTCAGCTTCGCCCTCAGACAAATACAACGCCGCTAAATCGGGAGCGTTCGGGTTGATACCCCGTATATACGCCGTCATCTGCGCGGCTGAGGCGACGGATTTCCCCGCGATTGCCGTTTGCCCTGCAGTTGGTTTCGATGCAGGAGTGGGAGCGGCTGTTTCGCTCTGTTTGCCGAATATGTCAACCACCGCCTGCGCCGTCGCCTCAGCGTATGCCGTTAAATGCTTGTCGAACAGTTCATTATCTTTCGTGTTCGTTATAAAGTTATACTCAACTAAAACGCCCGGCATCTTTATGCTTGTAAGCAAGCCGAAGTCCTGACGTTTCACGCCGCGGTTGCTCTGCACGCCGACAGCCGCACACCTTTTCTGGACTGCCTGCGCCCCGTCGTCTGACATTTTATCGAATTTAACTTTAGTATATGTTTCAAACCCGTTAGCGCTGGCATTAGTAAATGCGTTCCTGTGGATACTGATAAAAAAATCAGCACCCCAGTTGTTGGCGTCGGTCGCCCTGTTTAGGTTCGCGGGCAGTTCACGGGCTGTCCTCGACATTTTTGTCTGGAACCCTTGTCTTTGCAGAGCCGCGTTCACGGCGTTTGCCATTGTTAAATTATCGTCGGCTTCCTGCCGCGAGCCGCTGACCGCTCCCGGGTCAAACGCGCCGTTTGCGTTCCTGCCGCCGTGTCCGGCGTCGATATAAATCTTTTTTGACATAAAAATAATACTCCTTTTAAAAATTTAAGCCGCCGTTTTGCGCTCGGCGGCTTATGTTAATATGATGTTACCTGATTCTGCGCGCTGACGGCGTGACTCCGTCGCCGATTCTCATGTCCACGAAACCCCACGGGTCGCCGTTCGATACCATGTCAACCCACGCTCCGTTCAATGTCCTGTACCTGAAATACATATAATGCGGGTTGCTTACGCCGACCGTAGACGACGTGGTGGCGAGTTTCGCGCCTATGGGAAGCGTACCCATAATCGCGCCCGCCGAGTTAAGAAACTGGAGCGTTGAGCCGCTGATTGTGAATATGCGGTATGTCGTGCCGTTGATGACCTCCGTCGCCGACGGCACAAGCCCCGTACCGTTGCTGTTGTAAATATGGTAGTGGCTCTGGTATTGCACCCACGCATAGTCTCCCAGCGTCATGCCCGGACTCGTTTCAATAAACCCGGTCGCCAGATTCCCGCTCGAATTTCTGAAGCGGATTTCGCGGTACGTGCAGTTTGTGCCGTGCGGCACGACCGTGTAAAAACTGTTAGGCGCGATACTGCCCGTCTGGTTAGTGTTCACTGTCGTGCCGCCTATGTGTACGGAACTGCTCGTAAGCCCTCCGTACACGGGGATAGTGATGTTGCTGCCGTTAACCCACGCCAGCCTTGAGTCTGTTAATGCCATTGTAAAAGTCCTCCTCGAATAGTAATTTTTTAGTTAGTGTTTTCATTTCCGTCATCGCTTTGTGCGTCTTTTTCAGCCTTTCTGTGCAGCTGCGCCAGTATCGTCTTTAACTTCTCCGGCACAGGCAGTCCGATAGCGACCGCATTTTCCAGTAACGAGATACCCTCGTTTGAGCAGTAAAAGAAAATGACCGCCGTTCGCAGGGCGTTGCTGTTTTGCAGAAGATTAACATCTGCAAGGTGAGCAACCCCGACGATTAGAAAAATCAGCACTTTCTTAATAATCCCTCTCGCGCCGATTCTGCTTGATAATGTGCGTTCGATGACCGCTCTCATCACGCCCGTTATATAATCGACGACAACAAACGCAATCAGCGCGTACACGAAACCGTCCAACCCGCCGATATACCAGCCGATAAACCCGCCGACCGCCGCGACTGCGGCTTGGCACCCGTGCCATATTTTATCCATGTGCTTTACCTCCCTTCCTGTATAATTTTTGTATATATAAAAACGCCCGTTATTAAAACAGGCGGTTTTGCTTTATTTATATAAATATAAAAGTGTAACAAATATAATCATATCTGTTTCGGCATCGACTTCCAGAGGTTTAAATCCTCCTGACCGAGCGACCACAGGGCAATCCCGCGCAAGCCCCATCTGTACGCCGCCTCGTTCGACCAGTAGACTATACTGTCAACGTCTTGATAGTACATGATACCGAAGCCGTCCGAGTCTCCGAGAAACAACCGCGAGAGCCACACATTTATATCATGCGGGATATATTTTATCGGATAGTCATCTCCGCAAGTGAGCGGCATAATCTGCGAATGTTCAAAATCGTAGTCCATACTTATTGATTCGCTCCGCGTGGCGCTTTCCTCAACGTCGCCGTTCACCTTGAACACGTTATACTTATCGTCCCACGTCACGCCGTTACGCCTTACTCTCCCGAAAGACTGTATACTGCCGCCGGGCAGTTCAATATCGAACGCCTCGTAAGGCTCATAAGTCCAAGCGTCCCCCGCACGGAGCAGTTCGCACTTTATATGGTTATCTGACTGTACTCCCGCGCAGCCGGTGACAGGCGTGATATTGGCGGTGAACCGCAGGACATTGCTTGTGCCTGAATAAACCCGCACACGGCTGCCCCTGATTCGCATCGCCACCGTATACATCAACGGCGAGGTGCGTATATCCGCGTCGTGCGTTTTCGCGTAATCTGCGGCGAAACTGCCGAGCAGCGTGTCCCCCTGATACAGTTCAACGCGGCTTGTATCAATGTTTATGCAGCAGAAAACGTCGCCGCAAAACACACCGCCTCTCCCTGCCCCGCCTGACGGGAACGCTATTCTGGCGCGGAGATGCACATCGCTGAACGCCGCGTAATTCCACGCGAGCTGTCCGCTTCCCTCAAGCTGCGCGTATGGTCTTTGCGCCATGCTTTCGGGGTTTTGCCATACTTTCCACGAACCGTTAAGAGTGAGCCAGTATGAGGATGCCAGCGGGTTCTGGTCACGGAAGTCCTCGTACCAAATAAGCGCGGAGTCAGGCGCTCGGCGCAGCACTTCGCTTGTCAGTTTGAACCCGTTATTCGGCTGCACCAAATTTCCGTGTATATCTTTAAAACGGCGCGGCTTGACTGTAAAATCGGCAGTTCCCGCCGTCGGCTGTTCGTTGAAATGTTCGCATACCCTGAACCCGTGAAACTGTACGCCCGCAACGCTCCCTCTGACTTTGAGCGTATGGGTACCCGCCGCGAGGTTCGTTCGGGTCAGTCCATGCCAGAACGTCCGCCGCCAGTACAGCCACCACAGCCGGTTCTCGGTGAGCGTGGTTACATTGCCGTCAAGTTCTACTGTAATGGTGTTCTTATCCCAGAACGGGTACACGAGCCGCAAGGCTACATCGTAAGTCCCCGCCTGCGATATATTAAAATTAAACACAGCCTCGCCCGTGTCGTCAACTATAGTCGTAACGCCGCCGCTGACTGTGATGTTCCCCGTGCGGCTGTCCGCCTCGCCGTTACGGTCTGCCGCCACGCCGTCAAACTCCGCGCCCTGCACTTTGCTGTAAGAAGTCAGGTAATTCATGCGGTTGTACGTTTCGCGGACGAGCGGATTAGTATAATTGTCCGCGGCGTGTCCGTCCATATAATCGTAGACATGGAGCAGTCCCCACGGGACTTTGTCGTAGTCGTCCCAGAACGATACCCACGGTATAAGGGGCTGGTTGTCGGCGAACTGGTACAAATGACCCTGCATCCAGTATAACGCCGCGTAGTATGTGAGCGACGTGCCTCTGTATGCCCGACCGAGATTTTCGTTCTTGTCATAAATCTGCCATTGCCACCCGTATGTCGGGAACCCGAAAAAGATTTTATCCTGACGGATAGCCGTCACCGCATAATCATACACACCCTCAAGCCAGCTCCGCGGCGATATGGGACCGGGCGCGCTGCCCGCCCACGACATACCGTAGGTCATAATCGCGGCGGTGTCGCAGTAAGGCGCGAGGTCAGCGTACACACACCAGTTCTCGCCGCCGACCGACTGGTTTACGCCCGTCATGCCGGGCAGACAGATATTAACGAGTTTCGCGGGGTTGTACGCCTTGACCGCGTTGTATATGTCCCTGAATAATATATTTGAAGCCTCGCGGTTTTCGATGCCGCCGCCTCGTTCAAGGTCTATATCAACGCCCGCGCACCACGGGTATTTAGCCATTATACGGACGATTTCCGATAAAAACTTTGTTTTCGCGGCGGGGTTCTCGCGCAGAGCGTTGAACACAGACTGATACCCGTGGTTCATAATAGTGAGCAGCCACTTTATATGCCCCCACCTGTTTCTGTAGGTTGCGAGGCTTGATATGTCCGTGCCTGTTTCGGTGATTTCGCCTGCCGCGTCAACTTCAAACGTGAAAATGCCGACCGTGTCGATTCTGTCGCCGTAATCGCGGAGCGCCTGATACATTCTGGCGTTGCCCATAAAACTCCACACCATGCACCGTTTGCCTTGCAGTAAATCCATTATTTCACACACTCTCCGTTTCCGTATACTCAAAAATAATCCGCGCTGATTTGCTCTTGCCGAGCGCGACGTTGTGTTTGCTGTCATGCGCGGCGGTGTACTGGTAGAACCCCGTTTTCGGCGTTGGTACGCCGTTTTTCAGGCACTCCCGCGTGGTAGCTTTCAGTATAAGCTCATCGCCCGCGTTTGCCGTTTCAGCGAACGCCGCGCCGTGGCTGCCCGCTCCCTGCGACAGAGACACCTCTGTTTCGTCTTGGAGCGGGTAGATATAACAGTCGAGCCCCGCCGATGTCCCGCCCGTGTTCGGTATAATCACCGTCATATCTCCCCGCACAACGCCGTTGAAATGGCGCGGCGCGTCCGCTGAATATTTCAGCATTTCCGCTGTGTTCGGCGTGTAGCCTGTCAGTACGCCGCTGTCCTGCACCTGCATATCCGAGCAGTAGAACACGCCTTTACAATTACGGATTTTCGGGCGTATTATTATTTTTTTGACACGTTTGCCCTCGTCCGCCCACCGCGTTTCCGTGTATCTTATGGCTACTCGTTCTTTAATCGGAAAACAAAACGCTGACGGCTCTGTACACGCTGTTTACTGCCACCATGATGGGTATATCGCGCACGTCGGGCGGATACTCTATGAAAATTACAAAGACGGCGCGGCGGTTGATGCGTTGCTTGCCGGTGGTGATATGTCTGTGATTGGTGCCTGTGTCGCTGAAACAAAATTTTATAATGGCGCTGTTTATGCGGGTGCTGTTACTTATTCGTCAATGCGCGAATTTAAAAGAGACGGTTTGTCGTGTAATGCTGAGTATCTGTACTTGTATAAAGACGGCGCTTGGGGATTCGTGGAACGGAATTACAAAAAATTCGGTGATTTCTTCGACGTGGGGCGTTATATCGAAAATAAAGGCGGCTACCGTTGGTGTGCTGTGTGTAATGTGAACTGGGTGAATGATTGTAAATGCAAAACTGAAAATACGAAAGGGGTATAAAAATTATGAAAAAGAACACTAAAACAAAAATATATCTTGCCTACGGCAGTAATATGAATATGGCGCAAATGTCGGTACGTTGTCCTAAAGCTAAAGTTGTGGGCTCTGCGGTGCTTGAGGGGTATCAGCTGTTGTTTCGCGGCGGCAATAGGCACACAAACATATCCGAAAATCTCCTGTATCAGCGGGATTTCGCTCTCCGGCAGTATACCGCGCAGAAATTCCAGAAACTGCGGACACACAGCGTCGGGGTCATAGTTCGCGGCAATCTGTATAGTGGAATGGTACTCAGGCGTGTGTTCTTTCATAGTACCGTCAAGCGTGTTATATAACCCGTTGCGCGCATTTATAATGAACGGGTTGCTGTTGATTTCGTTGACGGGTTTGCGTATCAGCATACGCCATTGACCCTCAGCGTCGCTTATTGCCGCCATCGTCGCGTGGCGCGGTATCATGTGTTCACGGGTTTTGGCGAGCGCCGCCAGTTCGTCGTCGTTGTTTGTGCGGTACACGCCGTCGTTGTAAAAATAATATTTACCCGTGCCGTAGAACGCGTCAACGTTCGCCGCCATGTTGTCGGCGAGTATGCCCGGCAGGAACCGCACGCCGCCTTT
>Ga0099364_10007710_pt1 | contig 15317 bp, 9 predicted proteins | sample TergutTh196P3_FD_73070 | JGI IMG/M metagenome (GOLD analysis project Ga0099364, IMG submission 73070) | Microcerotermes parvus P3 segment gut microbial communities from Pointe-Noire, Republic of the Congo - Th196 P3 | ecosystem: Host-associated > Arthropoda: Insects > Digestive system > Gut ... | reverse complement strand
TCTTTAAAATCGTGGCAACTTGGGTTATTGAGAAGTTCTTTGTTAAGGGTTTCGCTAAAACCGTTTTTGTCGCCGTTGAGGAGGCAGGTTACAAATTGTTGGATTGTGTTATGTATTGTACGTTGCTGTCTTTTAAACCATAAATCAATACAATCGGCAAAGATTTTTTTTACTTCCCAATTAACCAATTCTGCGTAAAACGTGTCTCCGGATGAACCTGCACAAGGTTTTAAATATCCGGTATTCAACAGCATAGACCAAAAGATATCATCTTTTTCATATAAAATCGGATATACAATATGTTCTACATACTTCATTTTTATTGGTTTATCGGTCAATAATGCTGCCATATCATCTTTTAAGGCTGGCGAACCTTTAAAGAAAATATCCGCTAAAATATCCATACTACCGGTATAAGCCCAAAAACTCTTGAATTTTTTTTCGTCTAAGTAGCCAATAATACTCCATGGATTGTACATGTCGTTTTCTCCAAATCGGTAACCATTATACCATTTTTCTACTTGCTCAAACATGTCGCCCAATCCATACATCTGACAAGCATCTTTCACTTCGTTTTCTGTGAAACCAAAACATGTAGCGAAAAAATCACTCATAATTCCACATACTTTCGGATTGTTGAAGCAACTAATCAAACTTTCTTTTGATATTCTCTGCACTCCGGTCAATACGCCAAATTCGAGGTAATCGTTAGTTTTGAAAACGTTACCCATGAAGCCGCGCATAAAATCTACCATATCAGCATAATAGCCTCTCATATAAGCGCTATCAATAGGTTTATCGTATTCGTCTAACAGGACAATTACCCGTTTTTTGTGGTAAGTGTATAAACTTTCTGTCAAGAAATTTAACGCTGATTTTAGTTTGCTTTCTGTTGATTTTCCCGTTAATAAGGTGAAAAAAATCTCCTTTTGTTGTGCATTTAGCCCGTCATTTTCGTACAAATACATATTTTGTCGATAAAGTCTGGAAATCAAGTCCCTAATATTCTCAATTGCGTTTTCGTATGTTTTTTCCTCTACATCCTTCAACGTCAGCGAAACAACAGGATACTTATTCAAATGCTTTTCGATGATATCGCTGTGTTCCATTATTTTAAGACCATCGAACAACGCTTTATTATCCTTGTTCACGTCAAAAAAATGCGACAACATGCTCATATTAAGAGTTTTTCCAAATCGACGCGGTCTGGTTATCAGCGTAACTTCGCCTTTGTTTTCAAGCAATTCTTTGATAAATAGTGTTTTATCGATGTAAAAATAATTGCCGTTGATTATCTTCTCGAAAGATTCTGCTCCCGTTAAAATCCGTTTTCTCATTTTACCTATTTATTTATATGTATTAGATGTTGAGATATTTTTGTACGCACCTTCCATCGCCACCACGCAAATTTTTTTATGAAATGCGATGCTATATTTATATATCCGATCATATCCTTCGCGTTTCAAATTATGGATATACGCCTTTTCTTCTATCTGTTTCAGTCCAATTTGGGCTTCTTTTTGTAGGATTGCGCTAATTTTTGCGGAAGGGTCATCGGACGATTTGGACGAACACGCAGGTTCGTCCCTACAGTGTTTAAATTCTACCACTACTGCGTATTTTTCTTTGTCATCGGGTTTTATAAGACAGTCTGACCGTCCTTTTCCACTTTCGGGGTTTGAATAAACAACATAATCGCCTGATACCGCGAGCAATATCCCAAAGATAAACATGTGATAACTGTTTTCTTCTTTAAAATCGTGGCAACTTGGGTTATTGAGAAGTTCTTTGTTAAGGGTTTCGCTAACGCCGTTTTTATCGCCGTTGAGGAGGCAGGTTACAAATTGTTGTATGACCTTTGGCGTTTGGTTTTGCTGACTGTCAAACCAATATTCAATACAATCGGCAAGTGTATTTTTTACTTCGCGGTTTACCAATTCGGCGAAAAATCTGTCTTCTTCTGTTGAGCCTGCGCATGGTTTAATATATCCTGCGTTTAGCAGCATAGACCAAAAAATATTATCATTCCTGTACGAAATCGGATACTTTATATGTTCTACATACTTCATTTTGATTGGTTTATCCGTCAATAACGCTGCAATATCGTCCTTTAATGCAGGCGAGCCTTTAAAGAAAATATCAGCCAAAATATCCATACTGCCTGTGTTAGCCCAAAAATCCCTATACTCGTTCTCTTTCAAAAAACCGACTATACTCCAGGGATTATAAATATCCTGTCCTCCAAATCTGTAACCGTTATACGATTTTTCTACTTTCTCAAACTTGTCGGCTAATCCATACATCTGACAGGCGTCTTTAACTTCATCTTCGGTAAAGCCGAAGCAAGCGGCAAATAATTTATTCATAATTCCGCATACTAATGGATTGTTGAAACAACTTATCAAACTTTCTTTTGATATTCTCTGCACTCCGGTCAATACGCCAAATTCGAGGTAATCGTTAGTTTTGAAAACGGCGCCCATGAAGCCGCGCATAAAATCTACCATATCAGCATAATAGCCTCTCATATAAGCGCTGTCAATAGGTTTATCGTATTCGTCCAAAAGGACAATTACACGTTTTTTGTGATAGGTGTAAAGGCACGTTGTTAAAAACAGCAATGCGTCCTTAAGTTCCTCCTCCGAAGCCGTTCTATCATAAAAGATATAGAAGTCTTTTTTTTGTCGTTCGTTAAGCATATCGCTTTCATACAGGTACATGTGTTGTTGATAAATACCGGAAACTAATCTTTTTAGTTTGTTTATTGCTTGTTGGTATGTAGGCTCCTCTACATCCTTCAACGTCAGCGAAACAACAGGATACTTGTTCAAATATTTTTCTACGATATCCTTGTGTTCCATTATTTTAAGACCATCAAACAACGTCCTGTTATCCTTGTTTACATCAAAAAAATGAGCCAACATACTCATATTAAGCGTTTTTCCAAATCGACGCGGTCTGGTTATCAGCGTTACCGTTCCTCTATTTTCCAATAATTCTTTGATAAACAGAGTTTTATCAATATAGAAACTATTGCTTTCGATTATTTTATCAAAAGCCTCCTCACCCGTGATAATCTGCTTTTTCATTTCCACTATTTATGTTTCCAAAACTTACCATGCCGCAAAGATAAACATTTTTTGCTTACAAACAAAATTTTTTTCAATTTTTTTTAGGGTAAACATCTACTTGAGCGTATTAATAGTAAACGAGCATTATATTTTGTTTTGAATTGAATACACAAGTAGAAATAGAAAATTTCATTCTGCGTTATCTGGCAGGCGAAACGTCGGAACAGGAAACGCACGACATGCAGGAATGGTTGCAGGCAAAGGAAGAAAACCGGAGTCTGTTTGCGCGGCAAAAGAAGTTGTGGTTGTGCAGCGGAGCGTTAGCCGGATACGATGCGGAAAAAATCAAACTTGACAGGAAAAGAGTTGATTTGAGAATCCGCAACTCCGAACTGCAACGAAGCCTTGTTCGTGCAAACAAATGGATTCGTACGCTGGCTTATGCCGCTTCAATTCTTTTGCTGATTGGCGCAACTGCCGTGTTGTCTAATATACTGCAACCTGAAATACCCGCCGGACAGGTTGATTTATTAGCCGGAGGCGAGATAGAAACGTCATATGGCTCCAAATCATTGGTTACGTTGCCCGATGGTTCGAAAGTGTGGGTGAATGCCGGCTCGAAAATCACTTATCCCGCCGATTTTGGTGAAACATCCCGAAATGTTTACCTCACAGGCGAAGCATATTTCGACGTTGCCGAAATGGACGAAATACCTTTTTTCGTGAACACAGACGTTCTGCAAATCAAGGTATACGGAACCGCGTTTAATGTGAAGGCATACCCTGACGACGACAGAGTGGAAACAACTTTGGACAATGGCGCTATTTCAATAACCCGAAATGATGCTCCCAACAGGATAATCAGAGTGGAGCCAAATCAGAAAGTTACAGTCATGCGCGAGATACAGGAACATTCAGGGGCATCTGCGCCAGACTTGGAAACGACCTCGTCATCAACGCAATCAGAAACCCCGCGTTTGCTGGAAATATTGGAAATCAGTGACACCGACGTCATTACGGCATGGAAAGATAACAGGTTGGTATTTGAACAGGAACCCTTGTGGTCGCTGGCAAAACAGTTGGAACGAACGTATAATGTGCAAATCAGATTCAATGATGAAAATATAAAATCAATTCGTTATACGGCTGCAATTAAGGAAATACCTATTGACCAGGTATTGGAGGCTATTTCGTTGACGTCGCCGATTCGTTACAGTATCAAGGGTTCGGAAATAACGCTGACCGAAAATAAAAATTTTATACAAAGATGAATGTTAAACCTAAAACCGCGAGCGCCTATGGATAGATAAAAGAAAACAGTAAGTACAAAAAAAAGCCGAAACATACGCATTGTGGCGACATTTCGGCAAAATTCAAAATCAAAACAAGACCTCATAATCTATGTGGAAAGTGGACATGAGGAATTGTGAATGTTTAATTTAAAATTTAATGCAAATATAAAATGAATATTATCATAAACCAAACAAGTTTTCTAAAAAATAGTAAAAGAAAGCTTAAAAAATTTTTTAAAATCATGAAGATATCAATAGTATTTCTTCTTATAGTGTTGCAAATCAATGCAACAGGATATGCGCAAAACATATCATTAGATTTGAACATGAGCGGGATTCCGTTGCGCGAAGTGTTCAAGGAAATTGAACGAAAAACTGAACTTTCGTTCATCTTCAGCGACGACCTGTCATCATTAGACAATGAAGTGTCTATTAATGTGACAAACAAGAATGTCAGAGCTATTCTCAACGAACTGTTTAAAGACACTGATTTGGGATATGAAATTCTCAATGAAAGGTTGATTATAGTGGTACCAAAATCGATTTTGCAACAGATTACCGTTACGGGAACTGTTACAGATGGAACAGGCGAAACGCTTCCGGGCGTGAATGTCACGGTAAGCGGAACCACAATCGGGACTGTTACCGACGGAAATGGACGATATTCTATTAATGTGCCTGAAGGAAATGCTATTTTAGTGTTTTCGTCTATGGGGTTTGCAATGCAGGAAATCGCCGTAGGAAACCAGACGCAGATTAATGTTGCGCTACTGGAAGACGCCAGCATGATTGAAGAATTGATAGTTGTGGGTTACGGCGTACAAAAGAGAATAAATCTTACCGGTTCGGTGTCTACTATCGGTTCTGATAGATTAGTTAACCGTCCTACGCCAAATTTTGCGACCTCTTTGGCGGGTTTAGCTCCCGGAGTACGCGTCACACAAACTTCGGGCGACCCCGGTAATGAAGCAGTGTCTATTCAGATTCGCGGATTAGGCTCTATCAATGGCGGCTCTCCAATGATTCTGGTGGATGGCGTGATTGCTTCCATGGATGCTATAAACCCCGACGATGTGGAAAGCATCAGTATCCTCAAAGACGCGGCTTCTGCCGCTATATACGGGTCTCGGGCGGCTCACGGGGTGGTATTGGTGACCACCAAGAAGGGCAAAAAGGAAAAACCGACTGTTACCGCTTCTGCAATGTTTGCAAGGGAAAAAGCAGTAACGTCGATGAGATATCTGTCGGACATGCCCACGTTTATGCGTATGCATAATTTAGCGGCACGAAACAATTCGCCCAACAATACGCAATTTCCGTATGCCGAAGCGCTCATAACCGAGTGGGAAGAAGCAAATAAAAACCCTAATGGAATTTATACCCACCCTGTTACCGGAAACCAGATACCAAACTGGTTAGCTTACCCGAATACCGACTGGGCGACAGTGATGTTTCAACCAACGATGTATCACCGCTACAGTATTTCTGTTTCGGGGGGAAGCGAAAATACGACCTATATGCTGTCGGGAAGTTTTCAGGATAATCCCGGTACGCTGGAAAACACAGGTCAGAAACGCTTCAATATACGGGCAAACGTAGAAAGCAAAATTGCCAACTTTCTGACAGTAGGAACGCAAACGTATGCCATAAAAGAATTTAAGGAACCGGGCAGTGTAAATATGGCGTATCTACATACGGCATATCCGGGTATTACTCCGAAATATCAGGGACTGTATGGCGCTTCGGAAGACCTGAACAATGCAAACAGGCTCAATCAACTGCAATCACTCGCATCAACAGGAGGGCAACACGAATATACCCGCATCAATTCAACGTGGTATGCCAATGCGGATATATGGAACGGCATATCAGCCGAAGCCCGCTTTAATTACAGCGAATATCAAACGCAGAGTGAGACATATATTAAAAATATGCCCTTATACCGCTTCCGTGAAGGAACTGAATATCCGGTTGAAGAAATACGCGTACTCGAAAATGTAACTTCGAGTCGTTCGTCTTATTTTTCGCCAACTTATACAGCCAATTTGATATTGAGGTATGCCGGTTCTTTCGGGGAGCATGACATCAATGCCTTCGCGGCTTATGAGCAATATTATATTAAAAGTACGGGGTTCTCTGCTACGAAGCGAGGCTTGTTAGACTGGAATGTTACGGATATTACCAGTGCAGCCACGATGGAGTCGATTGGTGGCGCAGCTAAACAAGAGTTAGTGATATTGTCGTACTTCGGACGTTTGAACTATGCCTATAAAAACAGGTATTTGTTTGAGGCTAATTTCCGAGCCGACGGCTCGTCGCGCTTTGCTCCCGGGCATCGTTGGGGTACCTTCTCCGCATTTTCTGCGGGATGGCGTATATCCGAAGAATCGTTTTTCGAACCGCTCAAAATCTATGTAGACAACCTGAAATTGAAAGCATCGTATGGCGAGTTGGGGAATCAGATCAGCGGATATTACGACTGGCAATTCATATATGCTAAAACGAACGCCGTGATGAACCAAAGCGTACAGAGCGCCGTTGTGCCCAGTCAAATGCCGAACTTTCTGATGTCGTGGGAAAAGACCGCAACCACCAATGTCGGTTTTGAATCGAATTTCCTGAAGCAACGGCTATCGCTGGAAGTCGAATACTATACCCGTAAAACTACAGATATGCTGGTTCAACCTTCGCTTAACCTGACAATGGGTAACATCAGTCTGCCTCAAACCAATGCAGCCGCTATGACCAACAAAGGTTTCGACATGAGCGTCGGCTGGAACGACCGGATCGGAAATCTTCGCTATTCCGTGAATGCCAATATCGCCTACAGTGTCAACGAAATAACCAAATACCAAGGAAAACTGAAATATGAAGAAGACACGAATGTTCTTGATGTACGGGGCAACCCTACGTGGCGTTATACCAACCTTGCCGATGCAAGTACGGGAGGAAACAATCGTGTTACGGAAGGACATACATACAATGAATTTTTCCTGCGTAATCCCTATAAAGGAACAGGAACCTACACGATGGCTGATGGCTCGGTAGACCCCAACGGAGGTCCCAAAGACGGTATGATACGCAGCAAAGCCGACTTAGACTGGGTAAGGGATATGATAGCAACCGGATATTCGTTCAACAATTTAACCGTGTATCCCGAAGGTAGCGCCAACCTGTGGTATGGCGAACTTTTGATGGAAGACGCCAACGGCGACGGGAGATACGGTAATGATGACGATCGTGTTTTTATCGGAAAAATGACCCTTCCCAAATGGACGTTCGGTTTGAACCTTTCTGCCGAATGGAAAGGAATCGATATTAGCATGTTCTGGGCTGGAAGACTGGGGTCATATCACTACATCAACGCTCAAGGAGTCAACAATTCGAATAGTTCTCAAACTTGGATGGCATTGCCAGCCAACTCGCCTACCATGTTTTATACGTATGATGCGGTAGCAGCGTCTGCCAATGGAGGCGTGAACGATTACGATCCCGTCAGCGACCCGAACGCAAATTACATGGGCAAATATCCGAGGCAGATAAGTGCTGCTTCGACGATAGTACCCACTTCCTTTTATTTGTACAATACTTCCTTCCTGAAACTGAAATCTTTGCAAGTGGGTTATTTCCTGCCGAAAAAATGGCTTGACGCGGCAAAAATCGAAAATATGCGCGTATTTATATCAGGTGAAAACCTGCTGACAATCCAGAATAAAGATTTTCTTGGTGTGGATCCCGAACTTGGCGCAGCGACCCTAATCTATCCCATCGCAAAAATATTTTCAGGAGGCGTAACGATTACTTTTTAAAAAATATATATTAATAACAATATAATAATAATAATAATATGAAAATCATTAAATATTTTATAGTTATAGTTGCCGTGCTGACGAGTACAGCGGCATGTAATGAATTATTGGACCAAATGCCGCACGACAGCATTTCGGGCAACAGTATGTGGCGCACCGAAGCGCATGCCGATCAGGGTGTTATTGGCATATATGCTGCATTGAAAGGGCCAACACAAGGCATTTACGTCGCAAGTGAGGATGTTCCGGCGGGGTATTACGGCTTTGAAGCATTTGGTATGACCGGGCAACCCCGTAACGCGTTAAACAATCTGTTGAACACCGCCGTCAATCCGGGAAACGCAATTTTTTCTTTTACATGGAGATGGTGTTATACCGGAATACATTGGGCAAATAACGGCATTGCCTACATTCCGCGTATCCCTATGAACGAAGGGAAGAAAGCGCGGTTGGTCGCCGAGTGTAAAGTAATTCGTGCGTTTTTCTATATGCGTCTGAACGAATTGTTTGGCTCCGGCGGATTGGGTGTGCCGGTATATTTAGAGCCGGTCTCGCCGGCGGAATGTGATAGAGGACAAACGCCTGAAGCCGAGGTCTGGGCTACGATTATTCAAGACCTGACCGACGCTATCAATACGTCAGAATTGCCAAACAATCAAATCAACGGCGAAGGACGTATCAGCAAGGGCGCCGCTTATGCTTTCAGAGGACGCGCATATTTGATCACAAAAGATTATGACAAAGCCATCGCTGATTTTGAAAAAGTCGGCGAATGTGGCTATAAACTGTATAACCCAACGGGGAACCCATCCGATTACAAGCAGTTGTTTAAAGAGGCGCAGGAACGTTGCGAGGAGATGATATTCAGTGTGCAAAATATAGACGATCCGGCGGGTTACGGTAGCAGGGTATCGCTACACATTGGCGCTCATACCGTGGGAGCAAGAGATAGACCTTATGGCTGGTCAAACATTCGGGTTAGTAAGCCTGCCGCCGAGTTGTACGAAGTGTTGGATGGCAATACGGTGAAGCAGTTCAACTGGAACGATTTTATTCCCGAATGGGAATCTATGGATATTGAGTCACGAAGGGTTTTTTTCATACGCGACCAGAAAGTGAACGGAGCGGATGTTCACGATCAGATTACGACAATCATTAGCACTCAATTAGACGCATTGCCGGCTGAAGTAAGTACACTGTATCTACCAGAAGGCAACGAAGCCCGAGTAAAGACGGCTTTTGCCAACCGCGATCCGCGTTTGGAAATAAATACCATTACGCCTTATGCCAATTACCTTGGCACTGATATGGCATGCACCGAGGAGAGTTGGTATACGTTACGTTTTCCTGTAATTGGCAGATCGATTTTTTCCGACAGTCCACTGGCCGAAATAAATCTGAATCCGGGTTTGCCGGAAGATTATTATACGTCGGGATGCGCTAATGAACCAAGGGATATGTGTTACCTCTACCGCAAATTTGTCCCGGAAGGTCTTGAACATTTACGCCTTTTAAGTAATCCGATTGACGAGCCTCTCATCCGCTATGCCGACGTATTGTTGATGTGGGCTGAAGCGTTAGTGGAGAAAAACGATATAAACGGCGCCATGGCAAAGGTAAAAGAGGTAAGAGATCGCGTCGGCATTCCCACGATGGCGTCTTCATTCGCCGATCAGACCACAGCCCGTAATTATGTCCGCGATGAACGTCGTCGCGAACTATTAGGCGAAGGCGTCAACTTCTTCGACGAAATGCGCTGGCGGACACTCAAAGAAACAAAGTTCAGCGAAGGGCGTGCGCACACAATGTGGGGTGGTATGAATATCACCAATAATCTTTGGCAATGGATTGGCGATCATTGGTACACGTGGCCTGTACCAAGCGCTGAAATTGAAATGAATCCCAACCTGAAACGTACTCCCGGATGGGTATATTAATAATGAGTAGAATAAATAATGAAAAAGAATAGAATTATTCAATTAACGGTATTATTAATAGCGGTTTCCGCCATCACCGGATCATGTAAGTCAAAACCCAGTGAGACGACAAGCGCTGATTCAAAGCCCTTTACGACGCAACGGTTGATATTCAACTGCGACGGTTTTAACTTGCTGGGCAACTATATGTTTGGGGAGCGTCCATTAACGCTGACGGATATTCATGCGTATGTGGATCATTTTGCTCAATACCCCATTACTACGTATATAATGACCAGTGGGTTCCATAATCTTTTCTATCGTTCGGCTTACACACGGCTTATAGGCGAACCGTGGGATGGTATGCCCGACAGAACATTCAAAGATCCACATAATGCTGCAAAATTTGGTCAGAATTTTCTGAATGTGGAACGCGAAGGGGCGGATGTAATCACGGCTGTCTTGCAGCGTGCGCGAAGTCATCATCTTGAAACATTCATCTCTTATCGGATGAACGACACGCATTACAATAATCCCAACGAGACGCCGCTGGGGTATTCCGATTTCTGGAAAAATCATCCAGAATACTGGACAGGCGAAACTATTGGCGGGTGGAATACCGCCTACGCCTTCGATTTCGCTCATTCCGAAGTGCGCGCGTTTAAAATAGATATCATTGCCGAACAATTAGATAAGTACGGACATCTGATTGATGGATTTGAACTCGATTTTCTGCGTCAACCCGTCTATTTCAAAACAGCCGAAGGTTTTAAAAATACCCCTCTGATGACGGAATTGATACGGACAGTAAAACAAAAAGTAGTTGAAACATCGGAACGTACCGGACGAAACATACTGTTGTCGGTACGTGTGCCGGTCAATGTGGAGTTTTGTCTGAAGAAAGGTTTAGACGTCAAAGAATGGGTACGTCTGGGCTTGGTGGATATGGTTTCTGCCGGGGATAATTATCATACCAATCCGGCAATGCCGGTTGAAAAATTCATTCATTATTTGGATAATGTTCAGATACCGGTATATGCCAGTATTGATGCCGGCGGTTACAGACCGTACGAAACCTTTTCGCACGGACAGCGACGGGGTATCGCTGCGTACGCCCACGCACAAGGCGCAGCCGGCATTTATCTGTTCAATCATCAATACTTAACTTCTCACTTGGAGTTGCTGTTCGAAATTGGTTCTCCGGAAACGCTCCGCAAACGCAATAAGATTTTTGCAGTTGACGATGGAGCGGAGCGTAATCTTTTTGGCGGGAATTTTACCGACGTCTCGCTTCCTATGAGAGTGACCGCCGCGGTTCATTCGTTTTCCGGACTTTATATTGCCGACAACGTTCTGGAAGACCCTCCGCAGGAAGCGATTCTTTTTCTACGCATCAACCAACCGGAATCCTTGGTTGTAAATGTGAATGAAACGGAACTTGGCGAACAGCATCCTGAATATGTTACATTGTTTAACAGAGGTAAAAATTTGAGTGGAATAGAAACCGTCTATGCCTACCGTGTACCCGTATCTGTACTGAAACAGGGAAATAATCAAATAAGTATCATTTCCTCCGGCGATGCAGTACAGATATTACGTATTGAAATGGCAATCAGGTATGGAGATGAGACCGAGTATGGATATTTTTAATGAATTAAACATATATAAGTTTGTGATTGATTTTTTTTAATTTTTAAATTTTATAACCATGAAAAAAGTAGTATTTTTGTTTTTGTTTACATTTTGTTCACATTATGTGATCAATGGGCAAGGCGTTGCCGCCTCGCCGGAGTATATAAAAACGATTACTCCCGAATGGAAGGGAGAACGTTTTCCTGATGGAAGACAAAAAGTGCCTGATCATCTTTTGGAAAGGGCAAAAAATATTTCCATAGAAGCCATGTGGGGTCCGCTTCGTAATCTTCGTTATCCGAATCAATTCGAGGGGGATTTAAGGGCTGTTCATCCTGATCAAACCATGACAGGTAGGGCAGTGACCGCTCAGTATATGCCTTTGAGACCCGACTGGGATGGCTATGTCAGGGAACAGGGGCGGCTTGAAGGGCATGCCCAACAGGGAATGACCAATTCATGGCCTATTGATGTTTTGGTGGAAGGAGACATCTATGTTGCCGATGGTTTTGCAAAAATCGTTGATGGCACATTGATCGGCGATAATTTGGCTAACGCCATATACAGAAACTCAAAAAGAGGCGTGGTATTTTATGGTAGCGTAAGAGATGAAGAAGGGATTGCATTAATTGAAGGTTTTAACGCATGGATTTTGGCGTCAGATCCTTCATACATACAGAATATGATGTTGAGTTCCATCAATCATCCTGTCAGGGTCGGCAGAGCTACCGTTCTTCCCGGAGATCTGGTGGTGGCTAAAAAATACGGAGTGTTGTTTATTCCCGCTCATCTTGCCGAACGGATCATCGTTGAAGGCGAGGTAACCGAATTGCGCGACCGCTTTGGGTGGCAACGGCTTCGAGAGGGAAAATACAAAGCCGGAGAGATTGACAGCCAATGGTCTGATACAATTAATGACGACTTTAAAGAGTGGTTGAAACAATACCCCAACCTGCCCATGCCTTTGGCAGAGATAGAAGCCTTTTTGAGCGGTCAACGCACATGGTAAAAAAAACGTGATGAGAAATATCCATAAAATACTTTTAAGTTGTTCACTACTTTTGTTCATCGCATCAATGGTAATGATACAGAATGGAAATATTTCCGGTACCGGACCGCTTATCATCGGACTCTTTATGTGTCTGGCTCTTGGCGTCAGGGGTTTTGAGGCTACTAAGACGTTTTCGTATACCATTTGGATTTTTACGGCTGTAGCCGCCTCCATGTTTTACCCGCAAATTTTCACTTCGTGGGGCAGTTTTAAACTTGGCATTTTAATCGTTCCCCTTCTTCAAATCATCATGTTTGGAATGGGTTCGCAAATGAGTTTGAACGATTTCAAAGGTATCATCAAAATGCCTAAAGGCGTGGTCATCGGGATTGTCATACAATACACTACCATGCCGCTTATTGCGTTTGCTATCACCAAAATTTTTCATTTTCCGAATGAAATAGCGGCGGGTATCATCCTGATAGGATGTGTACCCAGCGGTTTGGCTTCAAATGTAATGGTATACATTGGTCGCGCCAATCTGCCTTTGTCTGTAACCCTTTCGGCATGCAGCACCCTTTTAGCGCCTTTTGTAACGCCATTGTTGATGAAATTGATAGCAGGACAATTTATCGAAGTAAGTATTTGGAAGATGATGCTCGACATCATGAATATGATTATTTTGCCTATTACCGCCGGTTTTATCTTCAATCTGTTCTATAATGCCGATAACACGAAAAAGGCAATCGCTATACAGTTATGCGCTTATTTAGTTATCATTGTGCTGACTAACCTGATACCTTTGTTTTCGCAACATGTCGGTACCGGCGTTTTTGCTTGGGGCGTAGCAAAATCTGCATTTTGGTTTATGCTGCTGCCATCGGTAGGCGCATTGCTGCTGCGGTATATTCTGAAAGGCGACAGATTGTTGATAAAAACAATCCTTTCGTCTTTTTCTATGGTCGGTATTGCGTTTATCATCACCATCATCACAGCCGCCGGACGTGAAAGCCTTCTAACGGTGGGCGCGCTTCTCCTCTTCACGAGCCTGCTGCATAATGTTACCGGATATTCTTTAGGTTACGGCGCGGCGCGGCTATTCAGAATGTCGGAACGCGACTGTCGAACAGTTGCATTCGAGTGTGGTATGCAAAATGGCGGATTAGCATCAGGTTTGGCAATGCAGATGGGAAAAGTGGCAACCGTCGGATTGGCGCCTGCCGTCTTTGGTCCGCTAATGAATATCACGGGTTCTGTTCTTGCCAGTTGGTGGCGTGGTAGAATACCAAAGGAAATAAATAACAACGAATAATATAATAAATTGTAAATGAAATCTGTATCAAAAATCACTTTATTATTAGCTTTATTAAGCGTCACTAAATGCCAACTCTCGCCGCATCCATCGGAATGGAGCGACCAAAAAATAAACGAGTGGTTCGATTCGGGAGAATACCTGAACGGTCTGCAAATTATCCCTGACCCGTCCATTGACCGTCGTAGTTTTGCCGTGCATTACCACGACCACAAAGAAATTTGGGACAACGCTTTTGCATTTTTGAAAAACGTCGATTTAGCCAATGCCACTGTAGGACGAATAGAATTGGGCGGCGAAATGTTTGCAATGGTGCAGGAATATTTCCCACGCAATAGAGATAGCGCTCTTTTAGAGGTGCATCAAAAGTATATTGACATCCAATATCTCGTTTCAGGGATTGAATTGATAGACTTGGCGCCTTTTGAAAAAATGACGGTAACCGAGCCTTACGCTCCCGATGATGATATTGCATTTGGCTCTGTTGCTGAATTTTCGGAACTGATAGCAACACCTGAACGTTTCTTCATCTTTTTTCCCAGTGATGCACACCGTCCCGGTTTGAAGAAAGAAAACGATAGTATTTGGGTTCGAAAAGTAGTAGTGAAAATTCCTGTAGCAAACGATAAATAGAATAACAAATTAATATTCAAGACATTAAATCGGACTTGTCATCCGGCATGATAAACAGGTTCTTTGACATATTGGTTTGCACGAAAAAAATATTTCCAATTTTTTTTGAAAAACTTGGAAATATGTAAAATAATTTTTATCTTTGTGAAAATTTTGGACGGCGCAAGCCTTCACGAAGTTATAATTAATAAATCTGAAAAATATGGCACGTAATGTTATAGAGGTCGCAAACAGGATAATATGCCTTGCCAGACCGGATATTGGAGACTCTACGTAGAGCGGCATTTGTAATGCCGCTCTATCACGGTTAAATGTTTTCGGTTTTGTTTTTCGGTAGCATTTTTTGCTCAAATCAATTACAAATTGCTTAATGTTCCGAGCGGCATTGCAAATGTCGCTCAACGGCAGGTGGATAGCCAAGCCAATGGATACGATAGGCGAGCGCAAACAAAAAACAACCAACATGGGTACATTTCAAATTGTCGATTTTGCTTCAAAATGGCATAGCTCGGTTTTGGGGATACACGGATTGGACCCGCGGTTAAGCGGCAATTGTATTGCCGCTTTGAACATCAGCCAATTTGCAATTGGTAAAAGAAATATGATGGTGAAGATATACAGCATTTCTCTTTTCAAAGACAATCGGCTCTCAAAACGGTGT
>Ga0099364_10007709_pt1 | contig 15318 bp, 12 predicted proteins | sample TergutTh196P3_FD_73070 | JGI IMG/M metagenome (GOLD analysis project Ga0099364, IMG submission 73070) | Microcerotermes parvus P3 segment gut microbial communities from Pointe-Noire, Republic of the Congo - Th196 P3 | ecosystem: Host-associated > Arthropoda: Insects > Digestive system > Gut ... | reverse complement strand
GGAAAGGGGGGGGGGGGGGGCCGGCCGCCACAGCCCGGGGGCGGGGGGGGGGGGAGAGGGGGGGAAGGGGCCCGGGAAGGGGCCCACCAAGAGCCGGAAGCCGGGCCGCTGAAAGAGGGGCCCCAAGTCCCGGGCCCGGAGGGCGGCCGCGGCCAGGACAGGGCGGGATTCCAGCACCCAGAGGGGCGCGGCCGGGTCCAGAAGGCGGTGCAGTTCCTCCAGGTGGTAGCCCAGCCCCAGGCCGAAGCAGATTAGGCCCTCGCTCCGTGGCAGTTCAAGGGTCTCCACCAGGCGCCGGTCCTCGGCCGCCGGGTCCAGGGCGCTGGCCAGGCGGACCGTGCGCCCGCCCTGGCTGTGGCTTAAGCCGAAGGCCCCGGCCGGACCGGGCTCCAGCCGGGCCCGGCTGCCGTCGGGGCCGGCTATACTGTCTTCCTCAAACGCCAAATTTGGAAACAGGGGGACAGGGTCCGGCCGGATTCCGGGGGGGGGCCTTATTTCATGCCAGGCCGTTTTCACATCCGTAGATGGCCAGGTAGTCCCGGAAGGCGGTCAGGGCGGTCTCGGTCAGGGGTTCCAGGCGGCCGTTCTGGCGCACGGGAATTTTTTTCCGGCGCAGAAAATCAATGACTTGGCGAATGCCCAGAATGGAGCGCACCGGGAGCCCGGTTATGGTCCTGAAGTTCTCCGCCGCGTTCTGGCCCTTTTGGCCCAGAATAAGCTGCTTGTCCTGGTCATAGACCGCGGTGGTCTGTTCCCGGTCCAAAAAGAGGGCCACGCCCTTGGGATGATAACTGTGGCCCCGTTCCGTGGCCTCCTCGGTCAACTGCCTTAAGATATCGAACTTGGTGGCCAAGGTGGTGACCACGTCATCCAAGATCAGCACCCGGCAGTTGTCGGTCAGGGCCCCGGTGACGAAACGGGACGGGGCCCGGCTGGCTTCGCCGTGGATTTTGGCTTCCTTGCGGTCATAGTCAAAGCCGCGCTCGACCTGGTGATTCAGCCAGAGCGCCTCGGCCGTAGCCACGGCCAAGGCGCTGCCCTTGTAGGAAGGCCCGATGAGGACATCGAAATCCAGGCCTGTATCCACCAGGTAGTCGGCCATTATCCGCCCCAGGGCGGCGCTTAAGCGGCCGGTGTGGAAAGAGCCGAAATTCACGAAATAGGGCGTGGGCCGCCCGTCCTTGAGAGTCAGGCCGTCCTGAAAAAAAAGGGCCTGGCTTTCGGCCAGCAATACGGCCAAGTCTTCCTGATAGGTTTTCACGTTACTTTTTATCCAGCCAGACCATCATCCGGCGCAGGGTGCGGCCGACTTCGTTTATGGGGTGTTCCGACTCGCGGCGGCGGCGGGCCAGAAAGCCGGGCCGGCCGGCCTTGTTTTCCAGAATCCAGTCGCGGGCGAATTCCCCTTCCTGGATTTCCCTTAGAATTTCCGCCATTTCAGCCCGGGTTTCCTCGGTTATGATGCGGCGGCCCCGGGTGTAGTCGCCGTATTCGGCCGTGTCGGAAATGGAATAGCGCATCCGGTCCAGCCCGCCTTCATACATGAGGTCAACGATGAGCTTCAACTCGTGGAGACACTCATAATAGGCTATTTCCGGCTGGTAGCCGGCTTCCACCAGGGTTTCCCAGCCGGCCTTGATGAGCTCGCTCACCCCGCCGCAGAGAACGGCCTGCTCGCCGAACAGGTCCGTTTCCGTCTCCTCGGCAAAGGTGGTCTGAATGAGCCCGGCCCGGGTGCCGCCTATGCCGGCGGCGTAGGCCAGGGCCCAAGGCAGGGCTCGGCCGTCGGCGTCCTGATGAACGGCTACCAGGCAGGGCACGCCCGCGCCCCTGAGATACTCGGAGCGCACCAGGTGCCCCGGCCCTTTGGGCGCGATCATGGTTACGCTCACATCCTCAGGCGGCCGAATCTGGTTGAAGTGGATGGCGAAGCCGTGGCTGAACATGAGCATCTTGCCGGCGCGAAGGCCGGGCCGGATATCCTTCTCATAGATTTCCGCCTGGAGATGGTCCGGCAGGAGGACCTGGATGAGGTCGGCCCGGTCCGCGGCTTCGGCCGCCGTGACCGGAGTGAAGCCGTGTTCCACTGCCAGGCCGTAGTTGGGGGAATCGGGCCTCTCGGCAATGATGACTTCCAGCCCCGAATCGCGCAGATTCTGGGCCTGGCTGTGGCCCTGGCTGCCGTAACCCAGTATGGCGATGGTCCGCCCTTTCAGCGGGTCGAGGGGCGCGTCTTTTTCAAAATAGACTTTCATGGTTGCTCCTTATTCCGTTTCTGAATCATATCAGAGTTTACGTTCCTGTTTGTATAACCGGCTGCGGGCCATGGCTGTAAGTCCCGTGGAAACCTGCTCCTCAATGCCGAATTCGCCCAGAAGCAGGAGTATGTCCCGAATCTTTCTTTCGTTGCCCGTGAATTCCAGGGTGTAGGTTTTGAAGCCCACGTCCAGAATCTTGCCTTTGAAGATTTGGCAGAGGCTGCGTATTTCTGCCCGTTCGGCCGGCCCGGCCCGGACCTTGACCAGGACCAGTTGTTTTTCCACATAGTCGTCCTCGCTTAAGTCCACCACCTTAATGACGTTGATGAGCTTGCGAAGCTGCTTGATGATCTGCTCTATTATCTGGGGGGAACCGGAGGTGATGAGGGTGATGAGGGAGACCCGGGGGTCCTGGGTCTCGGCCACGGACAGGCTCTCGATGTTGAAGCCCCGGCCGGAGATGAGGCCGGTGACCCGGGCCAGGACGCCCGGCTCGTTATCCACCAGAACGGAAAGGGTGCGGCGCTGAACCACCTTGGTTTCCACGATGCCTCCTTTCAGGAGTGAGCCCGGCCGGAGCTGTAGGGCAGCATATCGCCGATGTCGCAGTTGGCCGCGACCATGGGATAGACCAGGGCCTCACGGCTGACGATAAATTCCATGACCACCGGGCCGGGCGTGGCCAGGGCCGTATCAATGGCCGGGCCGACCTCCTCGGGCCGGCTGGCCCGGACCCCGCGGGCCCCGAAGGCCTCGGCCAGCTTGACAAAGTCCGGCCCGCGGCCCAGGAGGGTGTCGGCGTAGCATCGGTCGTAGAACAGTTCCTGCCATTGGCGGACCATTCCCAGGCAGCTGTTGTTGATGATGGCCACCTTGACCGGCAGTTTTTCCTCCACGATGGTCACCAGTTCCTGGATGTTCATCAGGATGGAGCCGTCGCCGGCGATGTCGATGACCAGGGCCTCCGGCCGGGCCACTTGGGCGCCAAGGGCCGCGGGCAGGCCGAACCCCATGACCCCCAGCCCCCCGGAAGTTATGAAGCGGCGGGGGCGGTCGTAAAGGAAATACTGGGCGGCCCACATCTGGTGCTGCCCGACCTCGGTGGTTATGATGGGGTCTCGGTTCCGGGTCTTCTCGTAAAGGGTTTCAATGACCATCTGGGGCATTATGGCTTCCGGCTCCCCGGCCCGGGCCGTCCGCCGGTAATCCAGGGTCCCCTCGGCCCGCCAGGCCGCTATTTTATCCAGCCAGAGCCGGCGGGCGGCCTGGTCGTAGGCGGGGTATTCACCCAAAAGCTCTAAAATGGCGGAGAGGGCCTGGCGGGCATCGGCCACCAGGGGCACATCGGTGTTTATTCTCTTGTGGATGGAGGTAGGGTCCACGTCGATCTGGATTATCTTGGCCTGGCGGGCGAACTTATCCAGGCGGCCGGTAACCCGGTCGTCGAAACGGGCGCCCACGGCCACCAGGAGATCCGCCTCCTGGACGGCGCGGTTGGCCTGGTAGAGACCGTGCATGCCCAACATGCCCAGAAAGAGCGGGTGGGCGCCGGGAAAGCTGCCCAGGCCCATGAGGGAGTTGGTGACCGGCAGGTTCAGCCGCTCGGCCAGGGCCAGAACCTGTTCCGAAGCTCCGCTCATGGTGACCCCGCCGCCGGCGTAGAGAACCGGGCGGCGGGCCGCCAGAAGAAGTTCCGCCGCTTTGGCCGCCTGCTTGGGGTGAGGCTGGAGATGGGGCTGGTAGGCCTGGAGCCTGACCTGGCCCGTAGGGTACTTAAATTCGGCCCGGCCGGCGAGAATGTCCTTGGGCAAATCCACCAGCACCGCCCCGGGCCGACCAGACTTGGCCACGAAAAAGGCTTCCTTGACCAGACGGGCCAGGGAGGCGGTGTCCCGCACCAGGTAGTTGTGCTTGGTTATGGGCCGGGTGATGCCGACTATGTCCACTTCCTGAAAGGCATCGTTACCTATCATCATGCGGGGCACCTGGCCCGAAAAGACCAGGACCGGGGTGGAATCCAGGTTGGCTCCGGCCAGACCGGTTACGGTATTGGTGGCTCCGGGGCCGCTGGTGACCAGAACCACCCCGGGGCGGCCTGTGGCTCGGGCGTAGCCTTCGGCCGCGTGGACGGCCGCCTGTTCATGCCGGGTCAGGATGAAGCGCAGACCGCTCCGGGCCAGGTGGTGGTGAATATCTATGGTGGTGGCGCCGGGATAGCCGAAGATGACTTCCACGCCCTCTTTTTTCCAGCACTCAATTAGAATCTGAGCGCCCGTCAGTTCCGTCATTTCATCCGCCGTCAGCCCTGGTGCCGCTCCATAAAAGCCTGTATCCTGTCTTTCACCGCCAGCTTGGCCTTTTGTATTTTTTTCCGCTCCAGGTCTTCCTCGGGAGACAGGTAGTGGCGGTGGTTCATCTCTTCCAGCCGGCTTTCAAAAGACTGGTGCCGGGCCATCATTTCGGCCAGCTCCGGGTTCTCTGAAGCCAGCTTGGCCAATAGGGCTTTTTCTTGCGTTTCCATGAACGGGTCCCTCTCAAGAGCTTTTTGCGATTTAATATCAGTTCAATCCGCGCCCGCGCCGCCGAAACCAAGGCTTCCCAGGCCCAGAAGGTCGAAGACCACGCCCACGCTCTGCTCATTGTAGGTCTTGGCGTAAAACAGGCTCAAGCCGTAGCATTGGGCCTGATAGTTTAGTTGGGCCATGCTTTCCAGCGCCCGGTTGTCGTTGAGGTCGAAGCGGGTGGTGAAGTTGGTTGACCACTCGGAATTAAGGACAATGCCCAAGTCGGCCCGGGCTTCCTGGTGGCCGGCCTGGCCGGCCGGGAGGTATTTGGCCTCAGGGCGGTCGTAATCATAGGCCAGGGTCAGCCGGTCCCCCCGGCTGCCGGCCAGGTTCAGGCTCAAGTCATGGCTCGTGGGCCGTCCGGTGCGGGTGTTGAAGGTGGAAATCAGCCGGGTGGAGAAATGGGGGTTGAAGAAGGCCTCCAGGGAGGCTTCCAGGGGCCCGGAGCCTTGTCCGTAATAGTTGGTATCATAGTAGCGGTCATAGGGCTGGCTGGTCAGGCGGCTGTTGTCTTCCAGCTCATAGCTGCTCCAGAGCCCGAATTTCAGGAACTGAAAATAGTCGGTCTCCAGGATTTCCGGGGCCACCGCAGGTTCCTCCTTCGCCGGCCTTTCGGTGGTTGTTTTGGCCACCAGGCTGTTCGTAAGGCCGTAGCGCACGGTCTGGCGCGGCAGGCGGCGGTCGTGGTGGTCCCAATAGGGCAGGCGGCCCTGGCTTTCCTGGGCTTCGACATACTTGAAGGCCAGGGCGGGGGTGACCTGGTGACGGGTGGCCTCGGCCCGGCCCGGCCCGCCCTCGTAAACGCGGCTCAAGGTGGCGGCCAGTTCCACCTCCCCCGAACCGGACAGGAGATTATACCAGTCATCATGCCCGGCCCGGCCCCGGCCGGCCTTATCCGCAGGCTCAGAAAGCCGCCGGCCGTCGGCGGAGTAGGCGGCCATCTCCAGGCCGCCGGTCATCCTGAGATTGGCCAGGCCCAGGGGCCTGGTCCAATCCACCGTGGGCTGGAGCCTCACCCGGTGCCCCGTTTCAGTGGTCGCGCTGTCTTCATTGGTCCGGCGGTTGAAATGGTCGTAGCGGGTGTTGAAGGAAAAACGCGGGCTCAAGCGGCCGGAGGCCAGGGTTTCGTCCAGGCTGCGGCTCACCAGGTCGTATTGGAGGGAGGGCAGGCGCTGGAGGGTGTCGCGGTTGCCTTCATTATTGAGGTTCTGGGTGTAGTGGAGCCCGGCCCGGGTCTGGGTTGAGCCCTCCAGTTTCTGGGCGTAAAAATCGTTGGCCCGGTTGGGGTTCATGGCCTCGTTCAAGGTGTGCCCGAAAGCCGACTTAAAGAGCCGGTGGCTGTGGTTGAAGCCGTCGGGGGCGTTGGTGAACTCCCTTAGGAATAAGGGGTCGGAAGCCAGGTCCAGGTTGAAGTTGATATCCCAGTCCCCGGCCTGGGCCTGGTTTTGGGCCCGCAGCCAGTAGCGCTGCTCGGCTTTCTTGCGCGTTGAGGAGGAGCCCTGCCAACTGTCGTAATAGCGCTCGGCCTGGTCGTTTAGATGGCTGACCTGCCAGAGGCCCCGGCCCCAGGTCATATGATAGCGCCCTTCCAGGGTGGAGGACAGGCCCCGGTTTTCCCTCCAGACCGGGGTGTAGGTCAAGTCATGACTTTCTCCCGTAGCCCAGAAAAAGGGCAGGCTGGCCGTCAGGCCGTCCTTTGAGGAAAGGGCCAGGGAGGGCTTGAGCAAACCGCTCTGGCGGTCGGTTTTGACCGGGAAAATGAAATAGGGCGTGGCCAGAAAGGGCAGCGAGCTGCCGGCGCCCTTGAGAACCACGCCGGTGGCCGAGGCGTAGCCGCCTTCGGTGACGGTCAGGTGTTCGGCCTGTATGGTCCAGGGGGGGGCCGGGCCGTCGCAGGTGGTGGCCGTGGCCTCCAGAACCTTGAATCTGCTTTCGCTCAGGCGTTCTATGACCGTGCCGCTCAGATAGTAGTGCCCCTGGCTGAAGAAGGCCCGCCCCTGATAAATCTTGGCCAGGGACAGTTCCAGGTTGACCGCGGCCCGCTCGGCTTCCAGCCAGAAATCCGGGGCCTCAAGGCGGACAGAGCCTGCGGCCTCCGCGGTCCTGGTCTGGTTGTGCCAGACGGCCCGGTCAGCCGTGAGGGTCTCCAGGCCGCGGCGAAAGCTGACCCGGCCGATGAAGAGGGTCAGGTCCAGGGCATCGTCGCGCTCTATTCTGTCGGCCCGTATTATGGTAGGCTCCTGGCCCTCGATGATCACTTCCACCTGTATGTTTTCAAACTTGGCCCCTATATAGGCGGCCCGCGGTTCGGCGGTTTCAAGTTTGGCCCCTATGAAGGCGGGCCGCAGTTCGGCGGCCAAGCCGCTGGGGGCCAGGCCGGGTATGAGCAGACCCAGGGCCATCAGGCAGAGGCCCAGGGTAAAACCCGGCCCGGCCCGGCTGCTTATGGCGGCCGGCGTTTTCATGTCAGTTGGACTCCACCGGCCCCAGGCCCCGGAGGTAGGCCAGGCTTTCTCCCACCGTGAAGAGCGAGCCGCACAGAACCACCAAGTCCTCGGGCCCGGCCTCGGCGGCCGCGGCCTCAAAAGCCCCTTCCAGTTCGGGGTGCAGGGTGGTCGGGACCCGGGGGGGCCCCAGGGCGGCCGTAATCATATCTCTCAGGATTTCCGGTGAGGCGGCCCGGGAGAAGCGGGGCCGGGTCAGATAGAGGCGGTCGGCCAGGGGCAGAAGGGGGCCCAGGACGCTGGCAATGTCCTTGTCGGTCATGATACCCACCATAAGATGGAGGTTCCGCCGGGGCAGGCCGGCCAGATGGGCGGCCAGGGCTTGGGCGCCGTCGGGATTGTGGGCCCCGTCCACCAGGAGGGGGGCGCGGGCCGGGGGGCCGGCGGGGGGCCAGGACCCGGCGGGCCAGGTCTCAATCCGGCCCGGCCAGGCGGCCCGGGCCAGACCGGCCCGGAAATGCCCGGCCCGGAGTTCAAAGCCCTGGTCTCTTAACAGGCGGCCCAGGGCCAGGGCCACGGCGGCGTTATCGGCCTGGTGGGCGCCGGCCAGGGCCAGTGGCAAATCAGCCCAGGTCTCCCCGGCCTGGGTAAAGCGGAGGAGGGGACGGCCGGCCTCATCGCGGCCGGTGACCACGGCCTGAAAATCACGGCCCAGAGCCAGCCAGGGGCTGTTTTTTTCAGCCGCCGTCCGGGCGATGATCTCCTCGGCCTCGGAGCTCAGCCGGCCCGTGACCAGGGGGCGGCCGGCCTTGATGACCCCGGCCTTTTCAAAGGCGATATCGGGGACTGTGCCGCCCAGATGCTCGGTGTGGTCCAGCGAGACATTGGTGATGGCCGCTGCCAGCGGCTCAATTACGTTGGTGGAGTCCAGCCGGCCGCCCAGCCCGGCCTCTATGACGGCCACCTCCACTTCCTTTTCCTGGAAATACAGAAAGGCCAGGGCGGTGACAAACTCAAAGAAGGTCGGCGGCGACTGGGGGTCCGCCAGGGGCCAAAGGCGGTCGCAGAGGCGCAGCACGTCCGCCTCGCTGATCAGGTCCGGGCCGGTGATTATTCTCTCCCGAAAGGTCACCAGGTGGGGCGAGGTGTAGAAGCCGGTCCTGTAGCCGGCCTCGTCCAGCCCGGCCTTGAGCATGACCCCCACCGAGCCCTTGCCGTTGGTGCCGGCCAGGTGGACAAGTTTCAGGCCGCGCTGGGGCTCGCCCAGCCGCGTCAGAAGGCTCCGCATGTTATCCAGGCCGAACTTCATGCCGAATTTCTGGAGGTCGAACAGCCTTTGTATTTCTTCCCGGTAATTCAGAAAGTTCTCCCGCCCGCGCCGCTTGGTCATATTTTTACAAGTTTAGCGTATTGTATTATAACATTTTTTTTGCCGAAAAGGTCAAATTCTATGACCGCCCGCGGCCCCTGGAGTTCCGTCACCCGGCCTGCGCCGTAGATGGGATGGCTCACCCGCTGGCCGGCCTCAAGGGCGGTCAGGGCGCCCTCCCGGGCCGCCGGAGGGGGGGCCTTGAGAGGGGCCCGGGCCGGAAGGCCCGGCCTGGCCCCCGGGGCGCGTCTTTCCGGGGCCCAGGCGAAGCCGGCCGCCACGCCGGCCAGAAAGCGGCTGGGGGCGGCCGCGGCGCCGGTCCGGCGGTCCACGGTCCCCAGGGGCAGCATTATATACAGCCTGTCTTCGGCCCTGGTCACAGCCACATACATCAGGCGGCGCTCCTCTTCCACCTCAGCCTCGCTGCGGGCGGCATAGGGCGGGGGGAAGCGGCCCTCCACGGCCGAGAGCAGAAAGACAGCCTTCCATTCCAGCCCCTTGGCTGAATGGACGGTGGACAGGGTCAGGGTCTCCCTTTTTTCCTGCGACCGCGTCTGGTTGGGCGGGTCCAGGGTCAGCTCATCCAGAAAGAGGCGCAGATCGCCCCGGTCTTCGGCCATGCGCAAAAGTTCCCGGAGGTCGCCCTGCCGGTCCGGCCAGTCGTCGGGATAGAGGCCGCGCAGGCGGGGCAGGTAGAACTCGGCCACGGCCCGGGCGCGTTCGGCCAGTTCCAGACCTTCCCGGGCAATGCGCGCCAGGAGTTCGGCCAAGGGGGCCAGGGCCTTTTGAATCCGGCCGCTCAAGGGGGCTGCGGCCAGGTCCAGAAGCCTCTCCCGCCGCCCCGAAAGCCAGGCCGCGGCCTCGTCGGCTCCCTTCAGGCCCACCCCCTCCATGAGGGTCAGCACCCGGCGCAGGGCCAGGCCATCGGCCGGGTTGGCCGTAAGGCGCAGGAAGGACAAAAAATCCTTTATATGGGCCGCTTCCAGGAATTTGCGGCCGCCGTATTTGGTGTAGGCCAGGCCCCGGCGCACCAGTTCCACTTCCAGGTCAAAGGAATGGGCCGAAGCCCGGAAGAGCACGGCTATGTCCGTAAGGGCCAGGCCTTCGGCCAGTAGCTCCTCGATGCGGTCGGCCACCGCGGCGGCTTCCTCGGTGAAATCCCGCACCGGGGCCAGCTCCGGGGCCCGGCCGGCCCCGCGAATGGCCTTCAGGGTCTTGTCGTAGCGTTCCCGGGCCTGGGCGATGAGGTGGTTGGCCAGGGCCACTATGGGCTCTGAGCTGCGGTAATTCTCTTCCAGCTTCAGGATTTTGGTCCCTGGGAAAATTTTCGGGAAATCCATTATGTTCCTGAAGCTGGCCCCCCGGAAGGCGTAGATGGACTGGGCCTCGTCGCCCACGGCGGTGACCCTTTGGTGGTCCCGGCCCAGAAGGTGGGTCAGGCGGGCCTGGAGGGGGTTGGTATCCTGGTATTCATCCACCAGTATATAGTCGTAGCGGCCGGCCAGGCGCCGGCGCAAATCCTCATGTTCCCGCAGCACGGTCTCCAGGCCCGTCAGGAGGTCATCGAAATCCATCAGGCCGTTTTTGAGCTTCTGGGCGCGGTATTCCAGGGCGATTTTTTCAAGTATGGGCGTGTATTCCTGGAAATGGGGAAAGCTCCCGGCCACGACCTCGGCCAGGGAGCGGTCCTTGTTGGCGGCCTGGCTCAAAAGGTTCATGAGGGCCCCCTTCTGGGGGAAGTGCTTATACCTCTTAACCTCGGGCAAGTCTCCCCGTATGCGGGCCAGAAGGGTTTCGGCATCGTCTTGGTCAATTATGGTAAAGCCGTCCGGGTAGCCCAGAAGGTGGGCCGTCGGCCTAAGGAGGGTATTGGCCAGGGCGTGAAAGGTGCCCCCGGAGACCTGGGCGGCCCGCTGGCCGGCCAGGTCCGCGGCCCGGCCCAGCATTTCCTGGGCCGCCTTGCGGGTGAAGGTCAAAAGGAGTATGGCCGGGGGGGGGACGCCCTGGCCCACCAGGTAGGCCACCCGGTGGACCAGGGTGCGGGTCTTGCCGCTGCCGGCCCCGGCCACGATGAGCAGGGGGCCGCCTTCATAAGTGGCCGCGGCCAGTTGGGAAGGGTTGAGGCGGGCGGCCAGGTCCGGCCGGCCGGGGGCCTGGGCGGCGCCGTCAAACCACAGGCCGCTCATGCGAAGTAGCGGGTCACGGCTTCGATCAGGCCGGGGATGCTGGCTTCCTCGGCCTGGGCCGCCACCGGAAAGCCCAGTTTTTGCGCGGTCCTGGTGGTGACCGGCCCGATGGAGGCGGCCGGGAAGAAAGCCCGCTCGGCCTCGGGCACCTTGGCCGCCAATCCTTCGGCCGTGGAGGAGCTGGTGAAGGTCGTCAGGTCCGGCCGCCCCGGCAGGGGTTCCGCCCAATCCGGGTGGCAGGTTTCGTAGAGGGCCAGGTCCCGCACCTGGGCTCCGGCCCGGGCCAGGCCTTCGGGCAGGACATTCCGGCCGGCCCGGGCCCGAGCCAGGAGCACCCGGCGTCCGGCCAGGCCGGCGGCAGTCAGGGCGGCCAGGAGGCTCTCGGCCACATGCTCGGCCGGAACCAGGTCGGGCCTAAGGCCGAAGGGGGTCAGGACCTCGGCCGTGCCGGGGCCGATGACCGCGATTTTCAAATGGCCCAGGGAGCGGGCATCTCGGCCGGAATCCATAAGGCCGCGCAGAAATATTTCCGCCCCCGTGGGGCTGGTGAGGACCAGCCAGTCATAGCCGGCGAGGTCCCTGTAAATTTCGGTCTCGCCCAGGGGGGCCGCGGCAATGGTGGGCCTTTCCCAAACCTCGGCCCCCTCTTCGGCCAGTAGGGCGGCCAGGCGGCTGGCCCGTTTTTGGCTGCGGGTGACCAGGATGCGGCGGCCGAACAGGGGCAGCTTCTCAAACCAGTTCAGTTCCGGCCTCAATTTGACCACCTCCCCCACCACCAGTAGGGCCGGAGGGCCCAGCCCCGCCTCCAGGGCCAGGGCCGGAAGTTCGGCCAAGGCGCCCGTTACCGTGCGCTGCCTGTGGGTGGTGCCCCACTGTATAAGGGCCGCCGGGGTATCAGCTCGCCGGCCGGCCCGTATCAAGGCCCGGCAGGAGCGCTCCAGGCCGGCCACGCCCATGACCATGGCCAGGGTGCCCATCCTGGCCAGGGCCGGCCAGTCGTGGGCCGAACCCGCCCTGTCCGGGCGTTCGTGCCCGGTCAGGAGGGCGGCCTGGGAACTGTAGTCCCGATGGGTCAGGGGGATGCCGGCGTAGGCCGCCGCGGCTACGGTGGAGCTTACTCCAGGCACCACCTGGAAGGCCAGGCCGGCCCGGGCCAGGGCCTGGGCTTCCTCGCCGCCCCGGCCGAAAACGTAGGGGTCCCCGCCCTTGAGGCGAACCACCCGGCCGCCGGCCCGGGCTTCCTCTATCATCAGGCGGTTGATTTCCTCCTGGGGCAGGGCGTGGCATCCGGCCTTCTTGCCCACATATATCAGGCGGCAGGCGGCCGGGGCCAGCTTCAGGATTTGGGGGGCGGCCAGATAGTCGTGGATAAGCACATCAGCCGTGCTTATCAGTTCCGCCGCCCTAAGGGTCAGGAGTCCCGGGTCACCGGGCCCCGCCCCCACCAGGTAAACCCCCTTCCTCATGCCGGGGCCCCCGCCAGGGCCTTCAGGATGTCCGCCCCGCCCCGGGCCAGAAGCTCGGCCGCCAGGGCCCGGCCCAGGTCCGCGGCCGAGCCGGCCGCCGGGGCGGCCTTTCGGCCGCGTATAATACGCTCCCCGGCGGGGTCGGCGATGAGGGCTTCCAGGCGCAGCTCATCCCCCTCAAGCCGGGCCAGGGCCGCGGCCGGAACCTGGCAGCCGCCGCCCAGGGCCTCCAGGAAGCCTCTTTCCGCAGCCAGGGTCAGCCCCGTGGGGTTATGGTGAAGGGGGCGGATGAGTTCGGCCAGCCGGGCATCGCCCTGGCGTATTTCCAGGGCCAGGACGCCCTGGCCCGCGGCCGGCAGCATTTCGGCCGGCTCCAGCCTCCGGGCCCCGGGGGGGGCCAGGCCCAGGCGGTCCAGCCCGGCGGCGGCCAGGATGACAGCCTCAGCCTCCGGCCCGACCTTGGCCAGGCGGGTGCCCACGTTGCCCCGCACCGGGATAATTTTGAGGTCCGGCCGCCGGGCCAGGAGCTGGGCCTGGCGCCTCAGGCCCGAAGTGCCCACCCGGGCCCCCCGGGGGAGATCGTCCAAGCCGCTGGAGCGGCCGCTCACCAGGACATCGCGGCAGTCGGCCCGATTCATGACCGCGCCCAGGATAAGGCCCCCCGGCAGGCTGGAGGGCAGGTCCTTGGCGCTGTGGACAGCCATATCAATGGCGCCGGCCAGAAGGGCCTCCTCAATCTCCTTGACAAAGAGGCCCTGGCCGCCGATGCGGGAGAGGGGGGTATCCAGAATGATGTCGCCGGTGGTCTTGATGGGGACCAGCTCCGCCTCCAGGCCGGGATGAAAGGCCAATAGAGCATCTTTCACCAGGCCGGTCTGGGTTTGGGACAGGGGGCTGCTCCGGGCGCCTATTTTCAGGGCGGTTTTGCTCAATGCTTGCAGGTGGCGCAGGCCGAGCCTCCGGAGCACCCGGAACAGCCGGAGTGCGCGGAGGTCTTTTCCGTGGCGCCGCTTCGGCCCTTGGAGACGAATGTGGAGGCGCTCATGAGCTTCCGGCATTTGCGGCTCCCGCAGTCCGGGCAGATCACCTTGGGTTTTGGGCCGCGGACCAGCTCTTCAAAATCGCGGCCGCATTTCTGACAGTGAAATTCGTAGATTGGCATGATACATCCATTAAGGGGTTACGCGTTACTGCTCCAAGGCCAGGGCCATCAGGAGGGGAAACATGATTTCGTGGTGGCCCAGGAAGTAAAAGCCCCGCCCGCCCTCGCGGGTGGGGCGTTCCACCACGTTGACCAAAGGCCGGTAGTGGCGGATAAAATCCATGTTGATGGTGGTCAGCCGGCTAACCTTGTGCCCCAGGTTGCGCACCAGGGTCAGGGCCTTCAGAAAGACTTCCGGCAGTATGACGGCCGAGCCCAGGTTGATGAAGGCCCCCCCTTCAAGATCGGCCGCCAGGCGGCAGAAAAGGCGGAAATCATCCATACTGGCCGCACCCAGGGCCGCCCCTTCGGCTTCGGGATGGATATTGAAGACATCAGTGCCGATGGCCGCGTGAATGGTGGCGGGAATATCCAGGCGGGCGGCGGCGGCCAGGACGCTCAAATCGATGCGGGCCGGGGCGGCATCCAGAAGAGCCCGGCCCAGGGCCCGGCCCAGGCCCTGGCCGGAGGCGGCGGCGGAGCGGGCGGCCCGGTTGATGAGTTCCCCGGTCTGGGCGGTAACGCCGAAACGGCCTTCCCCCAGGGCCTCGGCCACGTCCTCGCTGGTGGCCCCGGCCAGGGCCGCCTCGGCGTCATGGACCATGACCGAGCCGTTGGCGGCCAGGCCGCTTATGAAGCCCCGCTCCATGAGGCCGATGATGACCGGCCCCAGGCCCACCTTTATCACATGGCCGCCAAAGGCCAGTATGATGGGCCGGCCCGCCCGCCGGGCCTGAGCCAGGCGGGCGGCGGCCTCCATGAGGTCGGCCGCGGCCAGGAGGCGGGGGAGGGCGGCGGCGAATTCGCCCAGAGAAAGCCCCGGCTTTACCGGGCGGGCGAAATCCGCCGCCTGGACTTTGGAGGGCCGGGCCTCCAGGTCGGTGGTGGTTACCGCCGTGAAGTCGAGTTCTGGCCAGGGCCGCATTTTTCGTCCAGTTCCCCAGGGGCGTCAAAGAGCCAGCGTTCCGCCAGGTGGCAGAGGGTGTGGCCGAAAAACAGGTGCATTTCCTGAATCCGGGGCGTCCCGGCGACCGGGGCGGGCAGGGCTATATCCACCTCCAGCCCCTCGGGCGCCTTGGGGCCGCACATGAGAATAGTCCGGCCGCCGGCCTGGCGGGCCGCGTCCAGGGCGGCCAGGATGTTAGGCGAGCGGCCGCTGGTGGTCAGGGCCCACAGAATATCCCCAGGCCGCATGAGAGCCTGGACCTGGCGGGCAAAGACGCGGTCGAACCCGTAGTCGTTGCCCACCGAGGTCAGTATGGCTGAATCGGCGCTCAGGGCCACGGCCGGGAGGCCCGGCCTTTCCAGGATGAAGCGGCCCACCAGTTCTCCGGCCAGGTGCATGGCCTGGGTGGCGCTGCCGCCGTTGCCGCAGAGAAAGATTACCTGGCCGTCGGCCAGGGCCCGGGCCATGAAGCGGGCGGCCTTGACTAAAAGTTCGGCCGGCGCGCTCTCCAGGGCTTTCATGCCATCGGCCAGGGCCTGGCGGACAAGCTCCAAAGCCGGGTCTTTGGCCATAAAAGCCTCCTTGGAATCAGCAACTACTAATAGTGGTCGAGAGCATACTTGGCCGCATTATATATAGGTTCATGGCCCATTGCCAGATAAATTTTTCCCCGGCCTTCACTCACAGGTCCACCTGAAAGGCCTGGCCCATGAATCAGGGGAGGCTTTGATGCGGGCCATAATCTAGTCGATGCTGAAAAATAGTTAACCAGCTGAAATATGCTGATAAAACGATAGAAATAGAGTAACATTTAGAACCAATAGAGTGTAAATATCTGCAAAAACCCGGTTAAAACGGAACAGGAATTTTCATGAAATCCAAGT
>Ga0099364_10007708_pt1 | contig 15318 bp, 10 predicted proteins | sample TergutTh196P3_FD_73070 | JGI IMG/M metagenome (GOLD analysis project Ga0099364, IMG submission 73070) | Microcerotermes parvus P3 segment gut microbial communities from Pointe-Noire, Republic of the Congo - Th196 P3 | ecosystem: Host-associated > Arthropoda: Insects > Digestive system > Gut ... | reverse complement strand
ATAATTAAGGTGAGGAGCGAAGAACTCTCTCTCTCTCTCTCTCTCTTAGCAAAATATGCGAGATTACCAAATTATTTGTGTTAAAAATACGGCGCATAAATTAAATTAAATTTACAACGTAGGGGCGTAATATGTTACGCCCTGTTTTGTTTTTGCATTTAGGGCGTAATATATTACGCCCCTACGGTTTTTGTCGTTGCAAAGATAAATTATTTTCTTGAAATTGAAAAAAATTTTTAATTGGAACAAAAGCTACATTTGTTTTTACGTTAGAAATTTTTTTCTACCGGTTTCAGGTATTTTTTTTCATACTCATACCGTAATTCGTCAATGCTTACCAACTTGCCATTTCGTTTTACATGCCAGTAAGTCCAACCATTGTTGCTTGATTTTTTCAAGATTGCTGCGCTAACGCTATGAATTGAGCCTGTAATATCATCTTTCGAAATTGTGGAATTGGCTTGTACTTGCGCATCAATTTTGCCATCTTTCGAATATAAATACTCGCCAATTTCTATATATTTTTTTTCAACTAAATTTCCGAAAGGAACTTTTGGTTTTTTTGTTTCAATTTTATATTCAAGCAAATGTTTTTCAACAGGATTTATTTTATTCAATCTGTTTTTTGCAAGCTGTACATAAAATTCTTCACGCTCGAAAGCAATGTATTTTCTGCCAAATCGCTTGGCTACTGCTGCCGTTGTTCCGCTTCCCGAAAACGGGTCTAATACAATATCGCCCGGATTTGAGGTTGATAAAATAATTCTTGAAAGCAATTCCTCAGGTTTTTGTGTCGAATGCGCTTTTTGCCCATTCACTTTTATTCTTTCGGCGCCTTGGCATATCGGTATCCACCAGTCGCTACGCATTTGAAGGTCGTCGTTCATCACTTTCAAGGAATGATAGTGAAAAGTGTAAGAAGAAGATTTTGATTTTGCCGCCCAAATTAGTGTTTCGTGCGCATTGTTAAATCTTGTTCCTTTGAAGTTTGGCATTGGATTGGGTTTTACCCAAATCACATCGTTCAACAGCCAAAAACCTGTATTTTGCAAGATTGTGCCAACTCTGAAAATATTATGATAAGTGCCTATTACCCAAAAACTTCCTGTGTTTTTTAAAACCCTATGACATTCTTTTATCCAAAGAACTGTGAATTTATCGTAATCTTCTTTTGAATCGAATTTATCCCAGGCATCATTTACGGCGTCAACTTTTGTTTGATTGGGTCTGTATAGTTCTCCATTTAGTTGTAAATTATACGGCGGGTCGGCAAATATTAAATCGACAGAATTATCGGGAACTTCCTTCAACAATTCTATGCAATCTCCTAAATGAATGGCGTTTAATTCTAAATTTCCAAGTTTTGTCATATCGTTTTTTTCGAGAGGCAAAGATAAGATAATTTAAGAGTTAAGGTTTAAAAATTTTCCTAATGTCTTTTATCTAACAGTCTAAATTAATTCCTAAACCCGAGAATTTCGCGTACATCTCGAATTGTTTTCACTGCGCTTTCGCGAGCTTTTTCTGCACCTGTTTTGGCAACTTTGGCGAGATAAACCTCATCGTTCTTAATGTCGTTAATACGCTCGCGAATGGGCGTTGTAACGTTGATTATGTCTTCTGCCAGCTGTTTTTTGAGTTCGCCGTACCACCGTTGTGCGCCCGTATTCCACAGATTGTCGTAGTGAGCAATTACTTCGGGTGTGGAAACTACTTTCAGAATAGTAAAAAGATTTTCGATATAATCGGGTTTTGGCGTGTTTTCGCCTTCGGGACCATTGTCGGTCAAGGCGCCTTTTACCTTTTTTTCTATTGCTTTCGGCTCATCTATCAAGTAAATGGCATTGTTTTCCGATTTGCCCATTTTTCCGCTGCCGTCTAATCCGGGAATTTTAATCAACTGTTTGCCATACTGATAGGCGCTTGGCTCTTTGAAATAATCTATGCCATATCGGTTGTTGAAACGTTTGGCATAATTGCGCGTCATTTCGAGATGTTGCTCCTGGTCTTTGCCCACAGGCACATAATCGGCATTGTGAATTAAAATATCCGCTGCCTGCAACACTGGATAAGTGAGCAAACCCGCATTCACATTATTAGGATTTTGCCGCGCTTTTTCCTTGAATGATACGGTTTTTTCCAATTCGCCCAAATAGGCTTGCATATTGAGCAAAAGGTAAAGTTCGGCTACTTCGGGCACATCGCTTTGCACATAGAGCGTTGCCTTTTCGGGGTCGAGCCCGCAGGCAAGATATTCGGCAAGCACGCTTTTGACATTTTTGTGCAGCGTTTTTGGTTCGGGGTGCGTGGTGAGCGCATGCCAATCGGCAATAAAGAAAAAACAACGATTGATTTCCTGCATTTTTAAAAAATTGACCATTGCACCGTAATAATTACCCAAATGCAAATTTCCTGTAGGGCGAATACCGCTTAATACTGTCTTCATAAATGATAATTGAATGATTCGTTCGAGGCGCAAAGATAAACAAAAATAAATCGCAAATCCTAAATCTAAAATCTAAAATTGTTTTATCTTTGCATGTTCTAAAAACAAAAACAACATTATGGGATTTAACGAAGTTTTAACCAAAATATTTGGAAACAAATCACAGCGAGATTTAAAAGAAATCACACCTTTTGTAGATAATATACGAGCAATCTATCCAAGCATTGAGAAATTGTCCAACGATGCATTGCGCAAGCGTTGCGACGAAATAAAAAAACAAATTCAGGATTTTGTGGCTGATGACAAACAACGGGTAGCCGAAGTCAAGCAAAAAATCGAAAATGCAGATGCCGAAGTTAATGAAAACATTTTTCGCGATCTCGAAAAACTCGAAAAGCAAGTAACCGCCAAATACGAAGAAGCCCTTGAAATGGTTCTTCCCGAAGTATTTGCCATCGTAAAGGACACTGCCCGCCGTTTCAAGGAAAATGCCGAAACTGAGGTAACGGCAAATGACTTCGACCGCAAGCTCGCCGCTACCCGCGACTTTGTGCGTATCGAAGGCGACAAAGCCTTCTATCGCAACGAGTGGAATGCCAACGGCGCCGATATTAAGTGGGATATGGTGCATTACGATGTACAGTTGTTTGGCGGCGTGGTGCTGCACAAAGGAAAAATCGCCGAAATGGCTACCGGCGAAGGCAAAACCCTTGTAGCCACGCTTCCCGTTTTCCTAAATGCACTTACAGGCAATGGCGTACACATCGTTACGGTAAACGACTATCTCGCCAAGCGCGATGCCGAATGGATGGGACCTTTATATATGTTTCACGGCTTAACGGTCGACTGTATTGACAGGCATCGTCCCAACTCCGACGAACGCCGACAAGCTTATTTGGCAGATATTACATTTGGCACGAACAACGAATTTGGTTTCGACTATCTGCGCGACAATATGGCGACAAGTTTGTTGGATTTAGTGCAGCGCAAACACAACTACGCCATAGTCGACGAGGTGGATAGCGTGCTGATTGACGATGCGCGTACACCTTTAATTATATCCGGTCCCGTGCCGAAAGGCGAAGACCAGTTGTTTGAAGATTTACGTCCGCGAATAGATAAATTAGTGGGATTGCAGCGCACGCTGGCAACCGGCTATTTGACCGAAGCAAGGCGCTTGATGAAATCCGATGACAAAAAAGAACAGGAAGACGGTGCGCTGGCGTTGTTCCGCTCTTTCAAAGCCTTGCCGAAAAACAATCCGTTGATAAAATATTTAAGCGAACAGGGCGTAAAACAAGCTTTGCTGAAAACCGAAGAATTTTATATGCAGGAAAATAATCGGAACATGCACATTGCCACCGACCCGCTCTATTTTGTCATTGACGAAAAAAACAATCAAATAGAACTTACCGATAAAGGGATTGATGCACTTACAGGCGCATCGGAAGACCCCGAATTTTTCATATTACCCGATGTAGGCAGCGAAATTGCCGAAATCGAAAAAGACGGCATGCTTTCTTCCGAAGAAAAACAATCGAAAAAAGACATTTTACTTCAAAATTACGCCGTAAAATCCGAGCGTGTGCATACTATTAACCAACTATTAAAAGCCTATACATTATTTGAAAAAGACGTAGAATACGTGGTAATAGATAATAAGGTGAAAATCGTGGACGAACAAACCGGACGTATTATGGAAGGACGGCGTTATTCAGACGGTTTACATCAGGCAATTGAAGCAAAAGAAAAAGTAACGGTCGAAGCTGCTACGCAAACTTTTGCGACCATTACCCTGCAAAATTATTTTCGTATGTACCACAAATTATCAGGAATGACGGGTACAGCCGAAACCGAAGCCGGCGAGTTTTGGGGTATATACAAGTTAGACGTAGTTGTGATACCCACCAACAAACCAATCGCTCGCAATGATATGGAAGACCGTGTGTATCGCACCAAACGCGAAAAATACAATGCCGTTATCGAAGAAATATCGGAATTAGTCGAGGCTGGTCGCCCTGTGTTGGTGGGTACCACTTCGGTAGAAATATCAGAATTATTGAGTCGTATGCTCACTATTCGTCGCATTAAACACAACGTGTTGAACGCGAAACTGCACCAGCGCGAAGCCGAAATTGTTGCCGAAGCCGGTCGTCGCGGAACGGTAACCATCGCCACAAACATGGCAGGTCGTGGTACCGACATCAAACTGACGTCCGAAGTGAAAGAAGCAGGCGGTTTGGCAATTATCGGCACCGAGCGCCACGAAAGCCGTCGTGTAGACCGTCAGTTGCGCGGACGTTCCGGTCGTCAAGGCGACCCGGGTTCTTCGGTGTTTTTTGTTTCATTGGAAGATGATTTAATGCGTCTCTTTGGCTCAGAACGCATCACTTCGGTAATGGACATGCTGGGATTTGAAGAAGGAGAAGTTATTCAGCACTCAATGATTTCAAAATCTATTGAACGCGCACAAAAGAAAGTAGAGGAAAATAACTTTGGTATCCGCAAACGCCTGCTGGAATACGACGACGTGATGAATTCGCAACGAAATGTGATTTACACAAAACGGCATCACGCTTTGCAGGGCGATTTTATTGGCTACGATATTGCCAATATGATGAACGATATGGTAGTTGCTTTTGTCGAAAACGCGATGGCAAGCAACGATTACGAAGCCTTGACCTACGATTTACTGACCGTCTTTGCAATGGATAATCCATTGACCGAACAAGAGTTCAGAAACGGCAAAATAGACAGCCTCATCGACAAAATATACAATGTTGTTTTGGAAAATTTCCGCCGTAAAATGGACCGATTAGCTTTGGTTGCTCACCCTGTTATAAAAAGCGTATACGAAACAAAAGGCGAAATGTATGAAAATATTTTAGTCCCCGTTACCGATGGCAAGCGCATCTATAACATTACCACCAACCTTGCAAAAGCTTATGAAACCGAAGGAAAAGACGTTGTTCGTTCCTTTGAAAGGACTATCATGCTCTACATTATTGACGAAGAATGGAAAGAAAATTTGCGTGAATTAGACGATTTACGTCAGTCGGTGCAAAACGCTACTTACGAACAAAAAGACCCGCTTTTGATATACAAACTCGAATCGCACAATTTGTTTAGAATGATGGTTGACAGCTTAAACCGTAAGGCGCTTTCGGCGCTTATGCGCGGTCAAATTCCTGTGCAAGATCCTTCACAAGTGCGTCAGGCAGCGTTAGACAGACGGCACGATTTTAGCAAATACCGCACACAAAAAGCCGAATCCTCTTCCGACCCCACAAAGCAAGATACGCGCGAACTGCAAAAAACACAACCCATTCGCGTAGAGAAAAAAGTGGGACGCAACGAACCTTGTCCCTGTGGAAGCGGTAAGAAATATAAAAATTGTTGCGGACAGTAAATAATTTTACCATTAGTGATAATTTACAAAAAAAAATATTTGCAGATGCAAAAAATCATTTTTCTTTTTTGTGTAATATGTTTTTTTACCTGTCAGAAAACACAGTCGAAACAAGCTGTTTTCGAAGCTGTTCCGGTTCCGTATTTTAATGCCGATTCAGCCTATTCGTACATCGAAAAGCAGGTAAATTTTGGACCTCGCACGCCAAATAGCGCAGCACACAAAGCTTGCGGCGATTATCTTATTGCCGAAATGGAGCGTTTTGGGGCAAGCGTAACTGTGCAGGCAGTTGATTTGACTGGCTGGGACAAAACGGTGTTGAAAGCGCGAAATATTATTTCATCGTTCAATCCCGAAAAAACAACACGTATTCTGCTGCTTGCGCATTGGGATTGCCGCCCTTGGGCAGATAACGATAAAAATCCTGCAAACCACACAAAGCCGGTTGATGGCGCCAACGATGGCGCAAGCGGTGTGGGTGTTTTGATGGAAATTGCGCGGCAGTTAGGGTTGCAATTGCCCGAAACGGGCGTTGATATTTTGTTTACCGATATGGAAGATTACGGCGAGCCGCAATTTTACAAAGGGCAACACAATGATAATTCGTGGTGTTTGGGTTCGCAATATTGGGCAAAAAATCCGCATACGCCCAATTATCAGGCAAAATATGGTATATTGTTGGATATGGTTGGCGCACCCGATTCCGAATTTCCAAAAGAAGGATACTCAATGCATTATGCGCCGCGCATAGTGGAAAAAATCTGGAATCAAGCACAATCTTTGGGCTTTGGCAATTATTTTGTGAATAAAACTTGCGGCTACATTATCGACGACCACGTGCCAATCAATCAAATCGCGGGAATTCCCACCGTTGATATTATTCATTATACGGAAAATGGCTTTGGAAGTTTTTGGCACACGGTGGACGACACGATGGAAAACATTGATAAACAAACGCTTAAAGCGGTTGGGCAAACAGTTTTAACTGTGATTTATCAGGAAAAATAGGGCAACAAAAAAAAACGCCTGCGCACAAAGTGCAAACAATTATAAATGACAGGAAATGCAAATGCATTCGATAATCAACCCATAAAAAACGGCACGTATTCATCAGAATTATTTTAAATTTAATTTGGCAAATATAGATAAAAACAGGAAATCATTGTGTATTTTTGTTCAATAATATTTTTTTATGCTTTTGCCATTTTTCAAAAATAATGTAATAGAAGCTGGTTGCGACGAAGCCGGACGCGGTTGTTTAGCCGGTTCGGTGTTTGCGGCGGCGGTTATTCTTCCACCTGATTTTCACAATGATTTGCTGACCGATAGCAAGCAATTGACCGATAAGCAACGCTATGCACTTCGTACGGTTATCGAAAAAGAAGCTTTGGCTTATGCAACAGGCATTGTAACGGCACAGGAAATTGACGAAATCAATATTTTGAACGCTTCTTTTTTGGCTATGCACCGTGCCATTGACCAATTAAAAATCAGTCCCGAACATTTAATTATTGATGGAAACAGGTTTGAAAAATATAAAGAAACGCCTTACGTCTGCATTGTAAAAGGCGATGCGAAATTTTTATCCATTGCAGCGGCTTCGATTTTAGCAAAAACGTACAGAGACGATTATATGCTCGCTTTGCACCACGAATTTCCGGTGTACGACTGGTGCAACAACAAAGGCTATCCTACACGAAAACATCGCGATGCGATTCGCAAGCACGGTGTTTCTCCTTATCATCGAATGAGTTTTCGTTTGTTGGACAATCAGTTGGAATTGGAGTTTTAGCAAATATTATTTTTGTTAAATCACAGATATATTTTATGTTGAATAATAATAATCCAGGTAAGTTTTCAGTTTTCCGCTTAAATAATAAGGTAAGTTCAAGAGTTTAAATATCTTTCCGCTATGCGTTTTATGTTCTTCCAATTGTAGTTTCCCGGCATAAAAACGTACTGCAAAATCAATTGCAGAATTATCAAGGAAATAGTTTAGGGAGCGTAATTTTCCGCATTTACCCGCTTTTACTTCTACGGGAATCATCGTGCTGTGATAAGGGTACATAATATCAATTTCGGCTTCTGACTGCTTTTTGTCGCGTACCCAAAAATGCAATGAATTCAGTAAACTGTAATTCGATGCCAACAATTCCTGCCCCACAATATGTTCGGTAATTTTACCTTTATACAAATCATTCAAATCTTGTGCGCCAAACAGTTCTTTTTGCAATCCGGAGAAGAAATTTAACATTCCTGTGTCCAATATTTGCAATCGGGGCGATTTTTTTATATCGGGTAAAAATGGGGCTTGAGTTTGAGTGGATGGAAAAATCAGGTGCACGAGCATTGCTTTTTCCAATGTTCTTAATGCTTCGCCCATTTCTTTTGAATTGTACGAAGATGCGCCAAATCCTTGAAATTTAATTCTTCTACCGGCTTCATAAAAAATAGAACGTATGGCGTGCCTCAAAATCTGAATTTGATTGGGATTTTTTGCATATTTTTCTATATCGTCAAAATAGGGTATCAACAAGGTTTCATATATATTTTGCAGAGCTGTTAAATCTCTGTTTTTTACATAGTTAGCAACAATTTCGGGCATTCCGCCAATTAAAGTGTAGGTATGAAAAAGTTTGATTAATTTTTCGTGTGCAAAATCTTTTACGGGAATTGTGTGGTACTGTTTTAAAGCCTGCTCTTCGCCAATAGCCGATAAAAATTCGGCAAACGAAACCGGACGGACAGCGCGATATTCTACTCGCCCAACCGGAAAATTAATGCTTTTGCCCAACAGCGTTTCAAGCAATGAGCCTGCTGCAATTACGTGTAAATCGGGATAATCTTCGTAAAAATAACGAAGTAGCGCAACTGCTTCGGGCGACTGCTGTATTTCATCTATAAAAAGCAAGGTATCGGCAATTTGTTCTGTTTTTTTATTGTGTTGAAAAAAAATTGCCTGCACAATGTCGTCTATCGAATTATAGCGCAGCAATATTTCCCTGTCAATGCTTCGTTCAAGATTTAACGGGATATATTGACTGTATTCTGCTGCAAATTGTTTTACCACAGTAGTTTTGCCGGTTTGACGAGCGCCGCGAAGTATGAGCGGTTTCCTGTTTTCCGATGTTTTCCATTTGCGCAATTCGGTGATGATGTCTCTTTCAAACATAATGTATATTTTAGCATTTTTGTAAGCGCAAAGGTACGATATTTTCTCGAACAATCACAAAGTCAGGGTAAATTTTTGCTAAAATTGGCACAAAGTCAGGGTAATTTTTTGCTAAAATTGGCACAAAGTCAGGGTAATTATGCGGAAACAGGTAAATATTTCCATAAGCAATCCGGCAACATTTTCCAAAAAAACACAAGGATTTTGTAACGCCAGTCAATCGTTATTCTTCGTTTTTTTCTTGTTATTGCTCGAAAAATCGTTTTTGCCACTTTCGGGGCTTGCATTAAAAGAGGATAATTTCCGTTTTTCAACAAGTCGGTAGCCACAAATCCGGGGCGAATATCGGTAAAACGAATGTTCAGTTTTCGTAGTTGCGCCTGTTGTTCCAATGCATCAATGTAAGTGTTTTGCAGCCGTTTGCTTGCCGAATAAGCAGGTGCAACGCCCAATCCTTTTGTGCCGGCAATGGAACTGATAATTGCAATGTGTCCGCCGCCGTTTTTGCTGAAATAGTTGAATGCAGCGATGGTCATACGCATAAATCCTGCGACATTTGTAGTTGCAATGGCAAGTTCAACATCGGGATTTAAGGTCATATTTTGACAGCCAATGCCCGAACTCAACAGAAAAATATCCATTCCGCCAAGTTGGTCGATAAGATTTTGCAAATTATCCGTTGCCGTTTCGGAAGTAACATCTATCACTTCGAGAAAGCAATTTTCGGGAAATTCGTGCTGCAAAATTTCCAATTTTTCTTTTCGGCGTCCGGCAATGCCAACCAAATAGTTATTTTGTAAAAATAATTTTGCTGTTTCCATTCCAATGCCAGAAGTAGCGCCTGCAATAATGATACGTTTCATTGAAATATTATTTGTCATCAGTTTTTTATGTATTGATACTCTTTGCTATAAGCCACGCCTCTGCTAATTAAATACTTCAAATAAGCCGTTTTATCCACAATTTCGAGCAAGAAAAAATACGGTAATCGCCCATTCTGATACGATAAACAATGTTGCGGTTTCCATATTTATTTTGTGTTTTTTGCAAAGATATAAAATATGCCTAATACACACAATGTATACTTAGAAAAATCGTTGAAAAATATAATAGAATGTGTTGAACACAAACAAGAGCGTTTTTGAAAAGGAAACGCTCTTGCTAAAACCAATTTATCGCATTTTCCGGTCGGCTTTGCCGGTCATATTTAATATCACTCAACAGGCTCGAATTTACGCTGATATGGAAATTGTAGGATTTGTAGGGACCAAACGGTACTACGCTGGCGCTCATAGTCCAGCAGTGCAGGTCGCGGGAAATTCCCAAGCTGGTGTAATTCAGTTTATTGTTTGTGATATCGTAGGCAGCCGAAAAGTTGATGCGCCATTTTGGCGTAATTGTCCAATTTCCCGAAAAATTCAAATTGTGGCTAAATTTCCGTTTTGGAGCCATGTTTTTCTCATCATATTCATTACCCATTACGCCATATTGCACCGAATAATCCACACGCAGACTCCAAGGCATACTGAATTTTTGATAACCGTCTTCGCCGATATTGTCGTCTTTCTTTTTCTTGTCGGCAACGGGTTCCGGATTTTCAAATTCCTCCATTTCTTCGACATTTGCCTGCGTTTGCATTTTATCCGTATTTTTTTCTTTCTTTTTGAATGTAGCATTGCTAAAAGTGTATCCAAACGCAGTACTTGTGCCTTTAAAATAAGGTAATTTCCCTATGTCCCAACGAAGCACATTGACGCGAACCGGTCTATTGTCTTTGTTGAACGTATAGGCATACAAATCGAATGCGCCCGAAAGGTTAATGCTAAACTCTTTGTAGATTTTCAGACGGATATTAGCGGAAATATCCGACCAGTTAAGCGAATCGGCAATAAAATTATAACTGCCGCTAAGGCTGAAATTATCAATTAAGCTTATTTTTTTAAAAATAGATTCGCCCGTAATGCTGTCGATTTTCGAAGTACGCACTTTCATTTCCAGATTATTGGCAAGCGACCAGTTGAGGCTTGCCGATTCGCCTATGGCAGGCGTTCCGTATAACTCTTCCTTAAAGCGCGAATATTGCACCATTTCTCCGTCTCTTTCGTAAGTCCGGTAGTATTTCCAGTAAGGTCTTCCGAAATCGGGGCGATAGCTAAAACCGATAGAAGGAGTAACTACGTGTCGGATACGGTCTATTTTATTTCCGAAAATTTTGCGAATGGGCGTATAAAATCCATAGAGTTTTGTTTGCATGGATATGCCGGTACTAAAATCGAAAACACGGTAAAAACCTGTGGTTGTGTCGGTTGGCATTTCCGTTCTATTCTCGCTGTCCCAAGCGCGGTCGATAGATTTAAAATACCAGCGTTCTTGATAGTTGAACGAGGGCGTGATGGTAATGTAGCGGAACAGCGAAAACGGTGCGTTCAAAGGTATAGAGTGGTTTATGCCATTTTTCCAATCTCTTACAAATGAGGATTTTAGAAGTTTGTTTTCTTTGGAATTAATACTGTTGGATATTTGTCCGGTGTATCCGATTGAGATTTTTTCGTACCAGCGGTCTTTTCCAACCGGATTTTTCCGCTTGAAAGGATACACGGTATTCATGCTGATAGTGATATTCGGCAATGTGAGGTTGATGGTCGAGTCTTGCGCGCGTTGCGTAGCAAGTACGTTTGCCGAAATGGCAAATGGACTTCCGGGAAAACGCTGGGTAAACGAAACACTCGAACTTGTCGTGTTTTGCGACAATAATTCGGGACGGTAATAATTGTGAATATTGCTTCTTGCGTAACCGCCTGTCGAAAAATTGACGCTCGCCGAGAAAGTACTGTTCGGACTTGATTTTTGGTCTTGCGTGTGTGTCCAATTGAGATTGAAGTTGCGCCTGCGTTCATAATCGGGCAAACTTTTTTCGCTGATAACATCTTCGCGGTAGTTTGCGCTAATGTTTCCGCGAAATTTGTAGCGTTTCACATAAGTAGAAGCCAACGATGCGCTCCAAGTGCCTTTTGTGTATATTTCGCCCAACAGCGTAAGGTCGAAATATTTGCTGAATGCAAAATAATAGCCGCCGTTAGAAGCATAGAAACCGCGTGTAAAATCGTCTCCAAAAGTCGGCATGATAATGCCCGAAGAATAGTTTTCGGTAAAAGGAAAAAATCCGAACGGAAGCGCCAAAGGCAGCGGCACATCAAGCAATACCAAATATGCAGGACCGCTGACAATGTTTTTTTTGTGCTCTACCCGCGCTTTGGTTAGGGCTAAATAAAAATGCGGGTGTTCGTGATTATCGCAAGTGGTATATTTCCCGCCGGTAATGTAAAGGGAATTATCGGGATTTTTTTTCGTTTTATCGCTAATCACATAGCCTTCGCCTTGCTGTGTAACCGTATGCCGGATAAATCCTTTTTTTGTTTTCAGGTTGTAAGCCAGTTCTTTCGATTCGAATTCCGTACTTTTGTCTTTGTAAACAGGTTTTCCTATTAGTTCGTCCTCTTCGTTGAGGCGACCGCGAGCGCGAATAATGGTACTATCCATACTAATATCGAAAATATCTGCCTTAATGTCAATGTCTTTGTATAAAAGGCTGGCGTTACCGTAAAGGTAGGCTTTTCCCGAACTTGTGAAAATAATTGAGTCTTCGGCTTGGTAATAAACTTCTGCATCTAATCCGTCTTTTTGAGATTTGGAGTCAACGAGGGTCGTATCGGCAGTGTTATTGTCTTTTTTATCCTTTTTGCGCTGCGCCCACACAGATGTCGGAAAAACGGTAACGAATGCCATCAATAGCATTATCAGATTTCGACGATAAGTTCCGAAGATATACATTCCGTTTTAAATACAGTTCAAAGAAGATTGCAAAGATAAGAAAAGATTTTAGACTACTTGTTGTGTATTTAGCACAAATTAATTTTTAGATTAAAACAATTACCTGTTTTTATACTGTTTTTCGTAATAATCGTTGTATTCGCCGGAGGTAACATTATTGAGCCAATCTTCGTTTTCGAGGTACCAGCGAATGGTTTTTTCGATGCCTTCTTCAAATTGCAGCGAAGGTTTCCAACCTAATTCGTTTTTTAATTTTGAGGAATCGATGGCATAGCGCAAATCGTGTCCGGCACGGTCGGTAATGTAAGTGATTAGTTTTTCGCTTTCGCCTTCTTTTCGTCCCAGCAGGCGGTCGGCGGTACAAATCATCACTTTTATTAAATCAATATTTTTCCACTCATTAAATCCGCCTATGTTATAGGTATCTCCGTTTTTGCCTTTATGAAAAATCAAGTCTATGGCGCGGGCGTGGTCTTCGACAAAGAGCCAATCGCGCACATTTTCGCCTTTTCCGTACACCGGAAGCGGCTTGTTGTGGCGAATATTATTCAGGAAAAGAGGAATCAGTTTTTCAGGGAATTGATACGGACCGTAATTATTCGAACAGTTGGTAACTATCACCGGCAAGTTGTAAGTGTCGTGAAATGCGCGCACAAAATGGTCTGACGAAGCTTTCGATGCCGAATACGGCGAATGCGGGTCGTATGGCGTTTTTTCGGTAAACAATGTTTCATCAAAATCAAGACTGCCATACACTTCATCGGTCGAAATATGATAAAACAGTTTATTTTCGTAGTTTCCGTTCCAATAATGTTTTGCCGCTTGCAACAGCGAAAGCGTTCCCATTACATTGGTTTGGGCAAATGTAAATGGGTCTTTTATGCTTCTGTCCACATGACTTTCGGCTGCGAGATGAATTACGCCGTCAATTTTAAAATCGGAAAATAACTGTACAATTCTATCGAAATTGCAAATATTTTCCTTGATAAAAGTATAATTTGGTTTATATTCGATGTCTTTCAAATTTTCCAAATTACCGGCATAAGTCAGCTTATCGACATTAATAATTTGATAATCGGGGTATTTATTTACAAACAATCGTACCACATGCGAACCGATAAATCCGGCGCCTCCGGTAATCAAAATGTGTTGTTTCGTTTTCATATGATAATAATTTTGGATACAAAAGTAGCATTTTTTGTGATATAATAATAATTTTTTATTAAAATCCTTGTGTATGTGATTTAAAAACATTACCTTTGCGCTCGCTTTTCGGGAAAAAGCATAGCATTCACTTAAAAATTTTTAGAAAAAATGCCAGTAAAAATCAGATTACAAAGACATGGTCGTAAAGGATATGCTTTCTACCACGTAGTAATAGCAGATTCGAGAGCTCCACGCGATGGACGATTTATAGAACGAGTTGGGTCGTACAACCCGAACACTGATCCTGCGACAGTACAAATTAATTTCGACAGAGCCTTGTATTGGGTACAAACAGGCGCACAACCGACCGACACCGTAAGAAATCTTCTTTCGGCAGCAGGAGTTTACATGAAAAAACACTTGTTGGGCGGCGTAGTAAAAGGCGCATTCGACGAAGCCGAAGCCGAAAGACGTTTTGCAGCTTGGAAATCGGCAAAAGATGCAGCAGTTGAAAAAGTGAAACAAAACTTAAGCATAGCAGTAGCAGCCGATTTGAAAAAACGCGTTGATGCGGAAAAAGCCACAAACAAAGCGAAAACAGAAGCAATTGCAAAGAAAAAAGCCGACGAATTAGCCGCCACGATTGAGGCAGCCAACAAAGTCGCAGCAGAAGAAGCCGCAGCAGCCGCAGCAGAAGAAGCGGCTGAAAAAGAAGCAAAAATCACTGAAGCGGAAGAAATAGCGGTAGAAGCAGCAGAAACAGAAACAGAAACCAAAGAAGTTGCAGAAGTTGCAGAAGAAACAACAGCCGATTCTCCGGCTGAAGAAATAAAAGAAGAAAAAGATGATGTGTAGGTAAAATAAGTTGGTTTGTAAGTGAAAAAGAGACTGTCCCAAAAGGGTAGTCTCTTTTTTAACCTTACCGGCACTATCCAAAATTTTGTGTAAATAGGAAAACTACGTCAATCGTTTAATTAGGTTTTAAAACCTAATTAAACGATTTTCAAAGATAGTCAAAAATTGGTTAAACACCACACCCCAATTCCAAATTGGTTGATAGGGAGTGTCCAAAAGGATAGTCTCTTTTTTAACTTAAAAAACAACGTCCAACAGTTTCATCATATTGTCGATGTGTACAATTTTAAAATTTCCAACATTTGTTCTCCTAATCGTAAGAGGCTGGTTAAATTCGGCATTATTTACATCTATTTTTATCTTATAAATGTCGTTTACAATCGTTAAATCCATTGCCAAAGACGAAGGATAGTATATTTCGCCGTAGTGGTTGAATGCCGAATATACTATCCTTCGTCT
>Ga0099364_10007707_pt1 | contig 15320 bp, 15 predicted proteins | sample TergutTh196P3_FD_73070 | JGI IMG/M metagenome (GOLD analysis project Ga0099364, IMG submission 73070) | Microcerotermes parvus P3 segment gut microbial communities from Pointe-Noire, Republic of the Congo - Th196 P3 | ecosystem: Host-associated > Arthropoda: Insects > Digestive system > Gut ... | reverse complement strand
GACTGACAGGAAATCCGCGTGAAGCAGCATCGATTTTATCGGATTTGATGATTCGGCATCCTGACAGTTCCATTATCAAGCGTGAACTTGCCATTACCCACTATCAAAACCGCGATTGGGCAAGGGCATTAGCCATAACAGATGAGATACTGCTGTCCGAACCCCGCGATGAAGAATTACTGTTAATAAAAGCTCATTCTCTTATAGAAATGGGCAGGTTTGCTCAAGCAAATGAGCCGCTGGATATTTATGCTTCGATAAATTCCAATAACAGGGATTACCTGTTTTACCGCGCCAGAGTTCAGGCCGAAGGAGGCCGTAACCGCGATTCTGCCCTTAATTATCTGCGTTCCATTCTGCGCACCAATCCCAATGACGCTGAAGTTTTGATTTATGCCGCATCTTTGCTTATGGAATCCCCGCGTCCAGCAGATCAGCAGGAAGGCAGGGAGCTTCTGAATAGATTACAGCGTGTATCCGGCTCTTCTATTGATGTACTGACTTTAAGTCTGCAAGACGCTGTCCACAGAGAAAACTGGCAAGAGGCGCAGGGTTACTTAAACCGTATTCTTGCCGTCCGCCGCACCGCTTCGGATTTGACAAATGCGTACTATGTGGAACGCGGCCTGCGGAACAATGCAAGAGCCCTCACCTATGCGCGTGAATTGTACGACCGCGATCCTTCCAACAATGATTACGCGATCATTTATATTTCCGCATTAATTGACAATGGAAGAAGGGACGAAGCCTCGCGGTTAATCGAAAGCCGTCTTAATTCCAGCACTGGAAGCACCAAGAGCCAGTTTTATTTTCTGCGCAGCCGTCTTCAATCAAACGAAGAAGCGGCGTTAAACGATCTGCGTTCCAGTATTTTTGAAGACCCGCGTAACCTTGACGCCCTTATCTCAATGTTTGAAATCTACCACCGCCGCCGCGAAGAACGCCGCGCTGTCTACTACCTGCGCCAAGCCCTCGCCATTGCACCTGACAACCCCCGCTTGCAGAGGTATGAGAGGGAATACTCAGCGCTGCTGGAGAGGTAGGGGAGCGGGGGAGTTTTGCTAAAAAAAGTCTGCCTTTCCTGTTTGCAGGTTGTATATTGCCTGAAATATGGCAATTTCGTTTAACTCGAGTAACTCCATAATAATTTCGCTTTCGTGTATTTTGCGGAAACTGTGTTCGATATTTAACCTTTCTGCTTCGATTGTGTCTGTCGCTCCTTCTATACCGGGTTTTATCTCATTGACAATACTGGTTATATATCCTTCTATGTGCCCAGCCAACGCGGCGGATACTGCTCCGCATTGATTGTGCCCCAATACAACAATAACTTTTGCTCCAAGGTGTTTAACGCCATATTCAATACTGCCAAGCCCAAAATCATCGATCACATTTCCTGCTGAACGGATCACAAACAAATCGCCGATACCGGCGGAAAAAATATGCTCCGGAGGCACGCGGGAATCAGAACAGGTTACAATTACAGCATAGGGTTTTTGTCCGTTTATTGAAGTATCCTCACGTCTGACCTTTGAAATATCTGTTTTATTCATTTTGCTGTTTATATAATTGTCATTGCCCTGTTTTAATAGTATTAATGACTGTTCCGGTGAGTTAACTGCAATTTCATTTTTTTGCAGATACCGGCATCCGCTTCCTAAAAAGATAACTAAAATTGTTATTAGTCCAATGTTCTTTTTCATTGTTATTTCTTTCTTTATAGTGATATATTTTGATGAAAAAGGCAATTCTTGTGGGGTTAAAGAAAAAAATAAGAATCCGTGTTAATCTGCGCCGATCCGTGAAAATCCGTGGTAAATGTCAATTCCCTAAAAAAAACAAAAATTTGCAAATATTTTCGTTTTCGATAAAGCAAAACGGCATGTTCGCACCCATATAAGGGTGTAACTTTTTAATCAAGTTACTTAAATTTTTTCCCCGGGGAGAAACTATGGAAACTGAAATAGTAAAGATTAAAGAAATGATATACGAAATCCGCGGACAAAAAGTCATGCTTGACAATGACCTTGCCTCATTATATCAAGTAGAAACCAAGTATCTTAATAGAACTGTAAAAAGAAATATTAAACGATTTCCGCCGGATTTTATGTTTCAACTTTCGAATAAAGAATGGGAAAACTTGAGGTGCCAAATTGGCACCTCAAGTTGGGGTGGTCTAAGGTATAACCCTTATGCCTTTACCGAACAGGGTGTCGCAATGCTTTCAGGGCTTCTTAATAGTGATATTGCCATTGCTGTAAATATAAATATCATGCGGGCTTTTGTAAAATTAAGACATTATACCCTGTCTGAGCCGGAAAAAAACGGGCAAATTACAGAACTGCGCCGGTTATTAATGCTCCATATCGAAAATACCGACTTTAGGCTTTCCGAACATGATAAATCTATTACTCAAATTATCCGGGCTCTTAATAACTTCGTAGAAAAGCCCTCAAAATCTAAAACAATTGGCTTTCGTGCCGGGGAATAGTTGCATGCTCCCCAAAAATACATGCTATATGGTTTACTTGGGGACCCGTCGGCTGAAAAAAGGAGATCGGTGACATAGGAGTCACCGATTTTTAAAATTTAAAAAGGGCTTCCCTTACTTCCAGGACAGCCCTTTCGCCATATAGTTTTATTAGCCAAATGAGTAGCAATTTTAGGGAAAATCTAAGAAATGAACTTAACTATCAAGGTCTAACCATAAAAGAATTAAGCGCACGGACAGATATACCGGTTTCTACGCTGGACTGTTATCTTGGGACAAGGGCAACAGTGCCTTCGGTCGATGCCGCTTTAAAAATTGCTCAGGCTTTACGGGTTTCTGTTGATTATTTGATTATTGGTGAAAAAACAAATAAAGAACATTCACAGCAAAAATTATGCAAAGAGGCTCAGGAAATAATACATTGGGTTAAAGGCCTTAATACCGAACAATGCAGAGCCATCTTAAAATTGTTAAAGCTTTTTAAATAATAATACCCAAATAAGAAAACAATACCTGACACCTTTAACGTTGAATATAGACTATTTTCACTCAAAACGACATAATTAACCCATGATTGCAGGTATTATTGGCGCTACAGGTTATGCCGGCGCTGAATTGGTAAGGCTTCTTTCGGGGCATCCAAAGATAAAAAAACTTGTTCTTTCCTCTGTCAGTTTTGAAGGTGGGCAAATCGAAGATGTTTACCCCAATTTTTTGGGTAAAATCTCTTGTCAACTCCTGAAAGCGGAAGAAGTAATTGCCTCATCTGATGTGGTTTTTGGCTCTTTGCCCCATGCCGTAGGGGAACGCTTTGCCGCCGCCTGCTTGGAAAAGAAGATAAGCTATATCGACCTTTCTGCGGATTTCCGTTTTGATGATGACGAAGAAACTTACAGCGCCTGGTATGGCAAAACATACCAATTTCCGCAGTTGCATAAAAATTCGGTTTACGGCCTTGTCGAACTTAACAGGCAGCGTATAAAAGCGCTTTCCTCATCAGAGGCGGTAATAGCCAATCCGGGTTGTTATCCCACAGGCGCTTTGCTTGGCGTGTTTCCTTCGATTGTAAAAGGATTAAATGACACGGAAAATCCGCTTATTGTAAATGCCGTAACAGGAGTTTCCGGCGGCGGCAGAGAGCCGTCCCGTTCGTTTCATTATCCCGAATGTGCCGATTCAATTATGCCATACAAGGTTGCTTCTCACAGACATACGCCGGAAATCGGGCGGCACATGGCCGCTATGGCTGCTCCAACGGGAAGGGACGCGCCTCCTGTAATTTTTACTCCCCACCTTGCTCCATTGAACAGGGGTATACTCAGTACGATTTATATTCCCCTGATCCCCGAATGGCGCGTAACGGCTGACATTTCTAAGGTAAGGCCGCCGTCAAAAGAGATTGATGCAAAAACCGCCGAGATACGGGAATTGTATTCAACTTTTTATAAAGATGAACCTTTTGTACGGGTTTTACCTGCGGGGCTTACAGCAGCGACAAACCGTGTAAGGCAGTCAAACTACTGCGACATCAGTGTACACCTTGATTTAAACGGTTTAACTTTAATTGTTACAACAGCTATTGATAACATGGTAAAAGGCGCTGCAGGCCAGGCGATTCAGAATATGAACGTACTCTTTGGTTTTGAAGAAACAACGGGGCTGGAAGCAATCCCGGCGTTATTTTAGCGGTAGTAACATGAACCACGGATTTTCACTGATTAAACACAGATTGCGTACCTTCGGTACGACACGGATTTTTATTTTTGAATTTAATCCGTGCCATTCCGTGTAAATTCGTGAAAATCCGTGGTTGGTGTTAACCACTTGGAGGTTATTATAATGAAAGAGATTTCCGGCGGGGTTTGTGCGCCGAAGGGTTTTTTAGCGGGTGGCATAAAATGCGGCATTAAAGACAGTTCCTCTAAAAAAGACCTTGCCCTGATTTATTCGCAAAAAGTTTGCACCGCCGCAGCGGTGTTTACTCAAAATAAAGTTAAAGCCGCTTGCGTGCAGGTAAGCCGGCAGCACATAACAGGCGGAAAACTGCACGCCATTATCGCCAATTCGGGGAATGCCAATGCGTGTACCGGCGAAGCGGGAATGGACTCTGCGCGGCGTATGGCGCAGATTACCTCTGAAAAATTTGATATCGATATAAAAGAAGTTGTGGTCGCTTCTACGGGTGTTATCGGAGTGCCGCTGCCAATAGAAAAAATCGAAAATGGTTTTGACCTTTTAAAAGAAAGTTTGCGTGATGACGAACAGGGGCACACAGACGCCCTGGAAGCTATTATGACAACTGATACACGCAAAAAGGACATAACCGTTGAATTTGAAATTGACGGTAAGAGTATACGAATTGGCGCGATGACCAAGGGGTCGGGAATGATGCACCCTAACATGGCGACAATGCTTGCGTTTATTACCACCGATGCAGCGATAGAAAAAGATGCTCTGGATACAGCTCTGCGCCTCGCCGTTAAACGATCTTTTAACCGCCTTACAATAGACGGAGATACTTCAACTAACGACATGGCCGTTATAATGGCAAACGGCGAGGCGGGGAATACGCCCATTGCCGCAGGGAGCGCCGCTTTTGAAGTTTTCCAAACCGCACTTGAAAAGGCGTGTACCGCCCTTGCCCGCAAAATGGCGCGCGACGGCGAAGGGGCAACAAGGCTTGTAACGGTAAACGTCTGCGGAGCAGACAGCGAAGATACCGCAGAAGTTTTGGCAAAATCAGTTGCTGCATCCAGCCTTGTAAAAGCCGCCTGTTTTGGCGCCGATGCCAACTGGGGGCGTGTGTTATGCGCAATGGGTTATTCAGGTGCGGATTTTGATCCGCTAAAAGTGAATGTCAGTTTTTCCAGCGGGGCAGGAGAAGTGCAGGTGTGCAAAAATGGCGGGTCTGTTTCCTTTTCCGAAGAAAAGGCAAAGGAAGTACTTTTGCAGGAAGAGATAGCAATTAATATCGATCTTAACAAAGGAACTGAAAAAGCCGTTGTTTGGGGGTGCGATCTTACCTACGATTATGTTAAGATAAACGGAGATTATAGATCATGAACGAAAATAATATCTCCAATGAATATACTTCCAACTCTGACAGAGCTTCAATACTAATTCAGGCCCTTCCGTATATTCAAAGTTTTCAACACAAAACTATTGTTGTAAAATACGGCGGAAACGCCATGCAAAGCGAAGACCTTAAAAATGCGGTAATAGAAGATATTATCCTAATGGCATGTGTAGGGATACGCACCGTGCTTGTTCACGGCGGCGGCCCGGAAATTGAAGCTCTGCTTAAAAAGACAGGCAAGGAAAGCCGTTTTGTAGACGGGCTAAGGTACACCGACGAAGAAACAATGGAAATAGTACAAATGGTTTTGTGCGGCAAGGTAAATAAAGAAATTACCGCCCTTATCGAAAAAAAGGGGGGTAAGGCAATCGGTCTTTGCGGGATAGACGGCTCAATGTTAAAAGCGCGGCGGTTAAAGGGCGAAACCGACCTAGGGCTTGTCGGAGAGATCGAACAGGTGGATGTATCAATATTAAATTCAATATTAAATTCCGGGATTATTCCGGTTATTTCATCGGTGGCTTATGGGATTGGCGAAGACGAGGGCAAAGCCCTGAATATTAATGCCGATATTGCCGCCGCTAAAGTAGCAGCCGCTCTTGGAGCGGAAAAACTGGTGCTTATGACCGATATTCGAGGTATCCTGCGCGATGTAAACGATGAAACATCGCTTATAAAATCGGCAACTTTGGCTGAACTGGAAGGGCTTAAAAAAGAGGGTATTCTGAGCAAGGGCATGATCCCAAAAACAGACTGCTGCGCCATTGCCCTGAACGGCGGGGTAAAAAAAGCCCATATCATAGACGGCCGCCTTCCCCATGCCATTCTTATAGAATTATTCACAAACGAGGGCATTGGAACAATGATTTCCCACTAGACAAGATATATGATTTTTCTTAAAATAACATAGGTTTATAAAAGGAGGCCAGTTGGCGGAGAAAGATTTACGTATTAACGAGCAGATTCGGGTGCGGGAAGTCCGTTTAATCCGAGATGAGGGTGAACAACAGAGTATTATGTCAGTTTCCCAAGCGCTCGAAATTGCCAGAGAAGCAGGGCTTGACCTTGTGGAGGTAGCCCCTCAGGCACAGCCCCCTGTAGTCAAGATTTTAGATTATGGAAAATTCAGATTTGAAAATGAAAAGAGAATCCGGGATTCTAAAAAAAAGCAGAAACTATTAAAGCTTAAAGAAATCAGGATGCAGCCAAAGATAGATGATCATGATTTAAATTTCAAATCGAAACATATAAAGGAATTTTTAACCGATGGCAACAAGGTAAAGGTAACAATCCGCTTCCGCGGCCGTGAACTTGCCCATACGGAACTTGGTTTTGATGTGATGAAAGATGTACTTTCGCGCATAGAAGGAGAGTATGTTGTGGACAAACAGCCTGCAATGGAAGGCAGATTTATGTCTATGGTTCTTAGTCCAAAACCAAAAAAATAATTCAGCGTGAAGCTGAAAAAAAATTTTAAGAGGTGGCATATGCCAAAGATGAAAACAAAAAAAAGCGCAGCCAAGCGTTTTTCCTTTACCGGCACAGGTAAGGTAAAATATAAAAAGCAGAATCTGCGTCACATTCTGACAAAAAAGTCATCTAAACGTAAACGCGGTCTGCGTCATGCAGGTATCCTGTCTGATGACAATGTACCGGTTATCAGAAAACAGCTCTTACCTTACGGGTAAGATACCTTACGGTAAGAAATTGAGAGGAATATTATGTCAAGAGCAATAGACGGTTCAAAAAGAAAGAATCATCGCAAGAAAATTTTAAAACAGACTAAGGGTTACTGGGGCAGGCGCAGTACAAACTTTAAAACAGCCAAAGATGCGCTCGCAAAATCCCTTGCCTATGCCTACCGTGACAGGAAGGACAGAAAGGGTGATTTCCGCAGATTGTGGATCATTAGGATCAATGCAGCCTGCCGTGAGCATGGTATTTCCTATTCACGCCTGATTGCCGCCCTTGATAAAGCTGGTGTAATTATCGACCGTAAGGCGCTGGCATGGCTTGCCACAGAAGACCCCGCAGCTTTTAAAGCTGTAGTCGAGAAAGCTAAAGCAGGAGCATAAATATGATCAGCCTTGAGCAAGTCCAGCTGCTGGAATCAAGAGTCTCCAAGGCAATTCAATATGTGCAAAAATTAACCGCAGATAATGCCGCTCTTGTTTCGGAGAGGGAAAGTTTACAGGCTAAACTTGAAGCAAACCAAAAACGGATAGATGAGCTTGAAGTGCTGATTATGCGTTTTAAAGAAGATCAGGGCCGCATAGAAGACGGGATAATTACCGCTTTGGACAGATTGAGCCAATTTGAAGAAGCGTTTGAAAACAGTTTAAAAGAAAAAGTAACTGTAAAAAAAACGGCAGCTAAAACACGCGAAAAAACCGAACCGGCTTCTAAAGAAATATTTTTTGAAATTCCTGCGGGTGAAACTTCTGAAGATACCGGCTTGGACGATGATCTGTCTGCAGAACAGGATAATGACGCCGCACAGAACGGCGATTCTACTCCTGCAGGAGAACTGGACATTTTTTAATGACGAATGAACTATGCCTGGATATTCTGGGCACTTCATTTACCATAACCGCAGATGAAGATGATACTTATCTTCGCAGCGTTCTTGAACAGTATCGTGCGGCTGTAGAAAATACCAAAAGTATTTCCGGGATAAATGAACCGCTTAATATTGCCGTCCTTACAGGTTTTTTGTTATGTGACGAAATTAACAAAATTAAACAGCAGCTGGAAAACGATTCTATAGAAGTTCAGGAAAGAACAATGAACCTGATTGCAAAACTTGATCAGGCGCTTGGAACGGAAAATAATGAATAAAATATATAAACTTCATAATCAGATCAAACACTATGAATGGGGGTCTGTCGATATGATCCCCGCGTTTCTTGGCATAGAAAACCCAAAGAAAATGCCTTATGCGGAAATGTGGCTTGGAACTCACAAAGGAGCTCCTTCTAAGGCTGTATTTGATGAAAAAACGGTAAGCCTTGCTGAAATTACAGGAGAACTTCCTTTTTTGTTAAAACTGCTTGGCGTTAAAAACCCGCTTTCCATTCAGGTTCACCCAAATAAAAGACAGGCCGCCGAAGGTTTTGCCCTGGAAGAAAAAACAGGGTTTGATATCAGATCCCCACAGCGCTGCTACAAAGATCCAAATCATAAGCCTGAGATTATCTGCGCCCTTTCTCCATTTACTTTAATGGCGGGGTTCAGGGGTTTTCCCGATATTATTAAAAATCTTGAAGAGTTTGCAAAGCTGCTTCCTCAGTTAAAAGAAATTGTTTCTCCTTTATGTTCTGCTCTTAAATCCGGTTTGCTTGCGGCTTTTTTCCGTATTCTCTTTAATTTGTCAGACTTTGAGAGGGAATATATTGGTTCTCTGATTCTACAAATAGATCCCGGCAGTAAGCAGGAAGCAGACAGGGTAATTTCTAAAGAACAATGGAATCTTATGAAACAATTTGCCTTCATGTACCCAAAAGATCCTGCGATAATATCTCCTCTTTATCTTAACCTTATTACGCTTATGCCGGGACAGGCTGTTTACATTCCTGCAGGAGTGCTTCATGCGTATATCAGCGGTTTTGGAGTAGAGCTTATGGCATCTTCGGACAATGTACTTCGCGGAGGGCTTACGCCAAAATATGTTGATATCCCCAAATTGTCAAGCATACTTAGTTATAACCCCTATATACCAAATGTGCTTTCTCCTGATTCTTCGTCCTGTTTTTTTTACAATACGCCCGGTGAAGAGTTTCAGCTTGTTTATATAAACGGCGGAGAAATGGTTTTTCCCGGAAAAGGGCCGGCTGTTTGTATTGTTACAGAGGGAGAACTTTTGGCAGACGGCATAAAGTTTAAAAAAGGCGAATCGTTTTTAATCCCGGCAGATGCACAAAGCGCCGCTTTAAAAGGCAGTTACTCGCTTTTTGCCGCAATAACCGCTGATAAATCATGAAAATCCTTGTAGATGCAGATTCCTGTCCTAAAGCGGCAAGGGATCTTGTTCTGCGAAGGGCGGCAAAACTGCATTTGCGCATTATTTTTGCAGCTAACCACCCTATTCCGGGAGAAGGGGCGCAAATGGAAATTTGCCCTGTAAAAGATAATTCTGCGGACGACCGCCTTGTAGAGCTTGCACAAAGCGGCGACCTTGTAATTACAAGAGATGTTCCTCTTGCAAAAAGGCTTGTGGAAAAAGACGCCGCAGTTCTAGATGATCGCGGGCGGGTTTTTACAAAAAACAATATCAATGAACTGCTTTCGTATCGTAATTTTGCAGTCGGCCTTGCAGATAACGGACTTGAAATTATAAGAACTGCTAATTACAGCAAGAAAGAGTTAAAGTCTTTTGCCGACAGCCTGGACAGGATAATCACAAAATTAAATAAAAAAATACCCTGACACGCGGAGGTTTAATAATGAAAAAAATTCTGCTTGTTCCAGATTCGTTTAAAGGTACGATGAGTTCGTCTGCAATATGCGCCATTATGCAGAAGTCCATTAAGGAATTTTATCCTGATGCGCAGGTGTTAAGCCTTCCTGTAGCCGACGGAGGGGAGGGAAGCGTCGATGCATTTCTTGCGGCATTGGGCGGTGAAAAAAAGGCGGCTTTAGTACAGGGGCCTTTTGGCCGCAAAATGGAAAGTTTTTTTGGTATCCTTAAAGACACAACTGCCGTAATAGAAATGGCCGCCTGCGCGGGTCTTCCTCTTGCAGGAGCGGATAAAAATCCGGCTGTAACAACTACTTATGGAGCAGGGGAGCTGATAAAAGCTGCCCTTGATGCCGGCTGCAAAAAAATTATTATGGGCATAGGCGGCAGCGCTACTAACGACGGAGGGTGCGGAGCGGCCGCTGCATTAGGTGTAAAGTTTTACGGCAGAGACGGGGAGTTTATCCCGGCTGGCGGCACTTTGCATCAAATAGAAAAAATAGATAAAACAGGCCTTGATGACAGGCTGCAAAAAATTGAGCTTATTACCATGTGCGATATTGATAATCCTTTGTATGGCGAAAACGGAGCGGCATATATCTTTGGCCCGCAAAAAGGGGCGGATGCGGAAATGGTTAAATTTCTTGATGCAGGCCTTAAGCATTTGGCGGATACCGTAAAAAAAGATTTTTCTGTTGATATTGCAGATACCGCCGGGGCAGGAGCTGCGGGCGGTATGGGCTATGGAATGAGGGTATTTTTGGGATCAACTTTGCAAATGGGAATTGAAACTGTGCTTGATACCGTAAACTTTGATGAACTTGTTAAGGGCGTAGACTGCGTATTTACAGGAGAGGGTAAAATAGATTCACAGAGTTTAAGAGGCAAGGTGGTAATTGGCATAGCGCAAAGAACAAAAAAGGCAAATGTCCCATTAATAGCCGTTGTCGGCTCTGTCGGCGGCAGTATTGACGAAGCTTATGAAAAAGGCGTATCTGCGGTTTTTTGCATAAACTCAAGCGCACAGGATTTTTCTAACCCTGGAATTTGCGCAGAAAAAAATCTTGCCTTTACAATGAAAAATATTATGCGTTATCACTCAAAAGTTTTAGCTCCTCGATAACCGATTCAAATTCGGTTTTAAGACGGTTTAGTTTATCTTTGGGAATGGGGATTATACCGTCTTTAAGAAGAGCTTCAACTTCCGCAGCGGTCTGCTGCAGGCCGGGTTTGCCTATAAGCCCTGCGTTTCCTTTTAAACTATGTACCAGTCTGTGAGTCAGCTCTATATCGCCAGAATCATTGGCTTCGGCAATTTCTTTGAATTTAGACTGGTTATGTTTTATGAAGCTGAGCTTTGTTTTATGCTGCATTTCATTAATATCTTTTGCCAGTTTATCTTCCGCCGGGCTGTTGTTTACAGGGGTCAGGTATTTTAATAGAGTACGCCATAATTCCTGTGCTGTGAAAGGTTTACCCAAACAATCGGGTATTCCATGCTTTTTGTATTTTTCCAGATCGCTGACGATTATATTTGCTGTCATTGCCACTACAGGAGAACCTGTATTTAATGCCATTATTTTAGATGCGGCTTCCATGCCGTCCATAACCGGCATAAACATATCCATAAAAATCAGGTCAAACGGTTTTTCACCGGCTTTAAGACGCTGACGGACAATCTCCACGCCGGTTTTGCCATTCTCCGCTACTATAGTCTTTATCCCCACATTTGCAAGATGTTCACATATAACTTCCTGATTCATTGGGTTGTCTTCGCAGATAAGAATTAAACCGTCAAAGAGCGGTTTTTCCAGTATCTGTATTTTTCCGGCGTCAGGATCACCGTCAAGTGCGTCTATTGTCTCAAATGTAATTACAAAACTAAAAGTACTGCCTGTGCCGGGAGAGCTTTCTACTGTCAACTGCCCTCCCATTAATTCTACAATATTTTTAGTTATAGCAAGCCCAAGCCCTGTTCCGCCGTAGTTGCGTGTTGTACTTGAGTCTCCCTGAATAAACGGTTCAAAGATCTTTTCAATTTGCCCGCTGTTCATGCCAATACCGCTGTCTTTTATCTCAAAGTAAACAGCAGTTTTCTGGTGGTTTGAACTTTTTATCCGCGATATAAATTCAATTGTTCCGTTATTGGTAAATTTTACAGCATTGGACAGAAGATTCATAAACACCTGATATAGTTTGACAGGATCGCCTATCGGCATTTTTTCAATAAGCGGCTCTGCGTATATACTTAAATTAAGTCCTCTTTCATTAACGTCCGGCAGAATGGCGGACTGGCAGCGGTATATAACATCTTGCAGCCTGAAAGGCATATGTTCCAGTTCAATTTTCCCTGATTCTATTTTTGATATATCCAGAATATCGTTAATAATATGCAGGAGCAATTTTGTGCTGTCCTTAATTTTTACCAGATATTCCATGACATCAGGTGCAATATCATCGTCCAGCGCATCTATTGCAAGTTCTGTAAATCCCAAAATGCTGTTCATGGGCGTTCTGATTTCATGACTCATATTTGCCAAAAATTTGCTTTTTGCCTTATTGCTCTCATCTGCTACTTCTGCTTTACGCATCTCTTCAATTAGGGCTATTTGTTCACGCAGATCCCAGGTATACCCGGCCACAGCATAACCGTCCTCATATTCAACCCGGACAAGAATTACTTTTGCGGGCATAGATGTGCCGTCAAGCATTTTGTATGTCCATTCAAACTCACAACTGCCGTCTTCAAACGCTTTCTCTATATACATTTTTACTTTTTCTTTAGAGAGTGTTCCATCGCTCTGGTATTCGGGATACAACTCTGAATATCTTTCCAGACATTCCTGTTTATCTTTAAAGCCAAAAAGGGTAACTGCGGCTTCGTTGCAGTCGATCATTTTTCTGTTACTATCCCATAACCTTGCGCAAAGAGGAGTTTTATCAAGTAAAATTCTTGTACGTTCATTTGCCTTGGCTATTTCATCTATCATAACTTCCAAATTGCTCGAATAATCCCTTACAGCAGCTTCTACCCGCTGGTAGAGAATCTGGTTGGAAATACGCTTTTGTAAAAGGGGGCCGGAAAAAGGTTTTGAAATATAATCCACTGCACCCAGAGAAAAACCTTTTCTTTCGCTGTCTTCATCGCTTTTTGCAGTCAGGAAAATAACAGGAATATCCTTGTAACGGGCATCGGCTTTTAATTTGGCTATAGTTTCAAAACCGTTCATTTCGGGCATTTCTACGTCCAAAAGAATTAAATCGGGTATATCATGTTCAAGGTTTTCAAAAAGAGTAGCGGCTGACTGAATGGTAAAAACTTTATAAAATGCCTGAAGCAGGCTTTTTCCCTGATTTAGCGTAGCTATATTGTCATCTACCAATGCGATCTTATAACGTGTATTATCCATAATTGTCTCCCTTTTTCACAATGCCCGAAAGTTTTTCTGCAATGGTTTTATATTTTCCCTGATCAATATTTTCGCGCAGCCATTGTGCAAGCCCTTCGTCCAGATTATATTCATAATTTTCTATTCCGGTCATTGCCGCATCTATCTCGTCAATGTCAAAACTGCCGCAGGCATTAAAAAGCCTTGTAAGCAGCTCTTCATCGGGTTTATCCTTAACTGGTTTTTGTTTTCTTCCGCTTTTCATAATGGCACTTTCTATGTCATTTAAAAGCTGTACAATGTTATCAAGAAACCTTTGATTGCTGACATTCACAAAGTTATAATCCCCGGCTATTGCCGCTTTTTCAAGAATTTCAGCCTCATCTCCTGTTTTTTCCGCCAATATACCCCGGCTTGATCCCTTTATGCCATGAACCGCTACCGCATATTTGTCCAGATTATCTTTGGTAACGCCTCTAATCATCTCAATAAGCGGCCGGGTATTTTTTACAAATGAATGAAGCACATTTATGTAGGCTTCTTCGTTGTAACCAAAGTGCGCTATCCCTTTGTCCATATCCAGGCCGGGGATATCTTCCAGAAGTATATGTCTTTCTCTTCTTATTCCAATGGTTATTATCTGATCAGTCAGCAGGGCTTCGGCTTCTTTGTCGCGTACCCATTGACGTAGTACAGTGTCAAGGCGGGCAAGGTCTATGGGTTTTGAAATAAACGCCTGAAAACCTTTACCTAAAAACATTTCTTCATTTCCAACAATGGCATTGGCCGTCAGGGCAATGAGCGGTACTGTTTTGGCATACTCTGTATTAATCTCATCTCTGATGATGCGGGCTGCTTCGATTCCGTCCATTTCGGGCATCATGTGATCCATAAAAACCGCATTATACCTGACCTTTTCGCTGCGAATGGCGTCTACTGCCTGCTGCCCTCCTGATGCGCAGTCAATCTTCATGCCGTAGAGTCCCATTAAACCTTTTGCAACATCAAGATTGGTAGGATTGTCATCTACCAAGAGCACACGGGCATAAGACATATTGATACGTGTCATTTTTACGCTGTCGAATTTTTTAAGAGAGTAATCAAACTTTTGAAGGCTTTCTACAACTTCCGCTCCGATTACGGTGTCATTGACATATTTTTGCCGGAGTTTAACCGTAAAAACGCTGCCTTTACCGTATTCGCTTTCCGCCGTAATAGAACCGCCCATCATTTCGGCTACTCTTTTGGAGATAGAAAGCCCAAGACCTGTTCCTTCGGTTCTGCGGTTATTCCCGCCGCGGTTATTTTCCTCTTCCATTTTGGCATAAACTGTAAAAAGTTTGCCCATATCTTCCGGCCTGATGCCGACGCCCGTGTCGCGTATCCATGCTGTCAGCCAGACTATCTCCCCGTAACCGCTCAATAACGGATCATATTCACGCTCGCATCTTAGGCCGAATTCAATGCTTCCCTCTTTGGTAAACTTAAACGCATTGGAAAGAAGGTTATTAAGGATTTGTTTAATTCGCAGTTCATCGCCGTACAGATAGTTGGGTAAATCTTCTTTTATATTAAGGATAAGCTCCACAGGTTTTTCACCCAAGTACAGGATACTTTGGGAAATTGCATCATTAAGCAGGCTGGGAACATCGTATTCTCGCGGGTGAAGTTCAAGCCTGTCTGCCTCTATTTTAGATATATCCAGAATGTCGTTAACTAGATTCAGAATAGTCTCACCGGCTCTGTTCACTTTCATAAGGTTTGCATGCGTCTCATCGTCTAACTGTACTGTCCCAAGAGTCAGCTCAGTTAATCCAAGTACGGTTGTAAGGGGAGTGCGCATTTCATGGCTCATATTGGCAAGGAAGTTGCTTTTTGCACGGGATGCAGCCTGCAGTTCCTGCTGGA
>Ga0099364_10007706_pt1 | contig 15323 bp, 10 predicted proteins | sample TergutTh196P3_FD_73070 | JGI IMG/M metagenome (GOLD analysis project Ga0099364, IMG submission 73070) | Microcerotermes parvus P3 segment gut microbial communities from Pointe-Noire, Republic of the Congo - Th196 P3 | ecosystem: Host-associated > Arthropoda: Insects > Digestive system > Gut ... | reverse complement strand
GTCCTAGAGGACATATGCTGTTGATATATTTTTTTAGTATATTTAATGTATTTGATGCTATTAGACGATTATTTCCAAATCTATGCTATTTATACCTGTACATGATACATGGAAAGTAAATAAGTATGATTATGATTATTCCTAAATCACGACTCAAAACCTCATGCTGAATTTCTGAAGTAATGGTTTTTATGAGTCTCTGCTGTTTTACCATTCCATGTATCAAATTTCCTCTTCTCAGATAAAATGAAAGGCAGAAAATTTTCCAAATGTGAAAGAAAATTGACAAAAAGCAAATAACATTGCAGAACTGATGTTTTTACTCTATGTGCAGTTCTGGACTGGGTCAGCTAAGGTGCTCACAAATAACATGTTCATTCAGTGTTGCCAGTTGACATTCTGCTGTTAGGTTGTCATCAAGGTGAATTTCAGTAACCACAAAGGGATCTCAGGGCAGGAAAGTTTGTAAGTTGAGCCATCATTAAGTCAGGGGATCTGCTGTATATTATTCATGAAGGAATTTCATTAGTCATCATAATCAGTCATTGAACAATAAAGCAAAATTAAAATATTTGGGAATAACATAAAATCAAAATTTGATTCAGCAAGACATTTGAAGCACATAAATCTGCTAGCATATATTTCAGAATCCCATCTTCCTGTCTGCTACCCAAAAATGTAAAAATAAAAGTGCACAAAACAATAATTCTGCCTGACATTCTGTATGGTGTGGTACTGATATTGCACAATGAGAGAATGGCATGGACTGAGTGTTCAAGAACAGGGTGCTAAGAAAAATATTTGGACTACTAAAACAAGCACATTCATGACTTGTGAGGTTTGTACTCATTACCAAGTATGATGAAGGAGATTAAACGAAAGACGATCGGTAGGTCCAGACATGTGGCTTGCTTGTTTGGCAAAAGAACTGCTTAGAGAATTGTTGAAGGAAGCCCTGGAGGATAAAGAACATGAGAACATGCATAGATGGGAAGAAAATATTAAAATGCAATTTAGGGAAAAGGGGAGGCTTAGGGTGGACTGCATTCCTCTCTCTGGCTAGGGACCAGATGGTGGGCTCCTGTGAACACGGTAACAAAACTCTGGATTTCATAAATTTTAGGGAATTTCTGGGCTAGCTAATGACCTATCTCACGCTCCAAGGATTTCCTCCATAGAGATACATCTAGTGTGCTATGCTTGAATACACTGTTGTTACAGTTTTAGTGACTTAAAGTACACTATGATATATATATTCTGCCTAAAGATGGTTCCATGAGACAGAAACACTTAGCAGACTAACAGTACTAGATGTTTCTAAGTTGACAACAAATCTCAGAATCATTATTTCACCAAAATGGATGCATCAGCTTAATATCATTTCTGTTTTGGTTGTACACAAAATTTTCTTTTTGTCACAATGCCACTGAAAACCGGAATTCTCATTCATCAAATACACAACACCATTTTGAAAGATAAAGAAAAAAATACTGTGGATAATAGATACAGCCTAACATAAAACATACCTTTCTTTATCACACGAGGGACCTGATTTTATCAGATACATAAAACTTAGTCAGGTTTCCTCCTTTTTGCTTGTCAGACTTTCAACAATGGAGTTGTTTAATGCAGAACATTGGTTCCCGACATTTTTTCACTTGCGTACCCTTTGGCAGCCCATTTCCATAAATTGTACCCTTCGTATTAGCAAAATGTTTGTAATTAATATAGTTGCTGGTATTTCAAATTTATATGTTGTAGCTGTCTCACACTGTTGACGTATGCGCCTTTTTCTGCAATTATTAAATTTTTTTTCTCTACTCTTTAATGTCCTGGTTCATACTCCTGGGAGTACACGTACCCCAGGTTGTGAATCACTGATGTAGAAAAGCTTCTGATGCTCAGATTTCTAATGGCCTACATCACCCTCTCACATCAGCAGAAGTTCCCTTGTTTGATGTCTTGTGACAGTACGTTGTTACATAGTAACAATTCTGATTTGCAGCTGGGAGACGTCCAGTTTGTATCCCTGCCACAGCCCTATCTAGGTTATTGTGCTTTCTTCAGTCCCGCTACACAGTCGTCACCTTAGTACGTAGCACATTCAGAAAGTAAGAATCGATTTGCACTAAAGAGTGTTTACATAACTTTTAAAAACTATCTTGATTTCCATGTATTGGTACCTACATAAAACTACTACTCCCCATAGTTGCCAAGTAAATTATGGCATCGTGGGACCCTCTTTGTATGCCCTTGATGAAAATGGCCACCATTAAGCCTTTCAGCCAGTCCTGTACTATGTCTTTTGTCTCTTGGTTACTCCTCAGACCCTGGATGGCCAAAAATTTCTCGAGGGGTGAGAAATACATGATACAAAATTGGTGCAAGTTTGGGATTGTATGGACCATACTCAAAAGTTGTCCACATGATCTGTCCAAGAAATGTTCGTGTGTGGGTGGTCATGTGCCACTGTGCATTGTCCTACCTCCTTTGAACAAACACTACCACTTACTCACATTACCGTCATTCATTGCACCATCATCACACACTTAAAAAATCTGCTTGCGAATTTCTGCTGGGTGAACATTTTTAGGTTTTAAAAATCATATCACCGACCGCACTTCACAGGCAGTGGGAAATTCCATTTTCATGTTCAGCTTTAACTATTATAGTGGATGTGAGGGTGGGGTATGACTCTGTACTAGCCAATACACGTTCCACTTGACCTACAGAAGATGACTGACGTTCATAGGAAATGCATGTGTCACCTGCATGGCCACTATATGCCATCAGTTCTTACTCCATAGACGTGCCTTGTACATTAAATTCGGTCACAACCACTTCCCCACCATCCTTTCCAATTTATAATTAACTTACTATCATCCAGTCACTCAAGCCATACAGTCTGATACACTGAAAGCATCATTATATAATCTTGTAAGGCAACACTGTCACAACGATCCTGTTTGCTACATCACTATTATATTAAGAAAAGCCAAAAATGCATAATAAAATAAACCTGCTCCGTCAGGCACTGTGGTGCAACTCAAACCAACAAAATATAAGACGCCTCAATTCTGTTGTGTCTAACAAAACCACCACAGAACTACTTCAATTACTCACAGGTTTTCCACAGTCCCTAGAACATTGGGCATTTGCATCAACTGGACTTGCAAAATTTCTAGAATAGGGAGAGTACAAGCACAAGGTCGTGGACTGTTGTCTGCTTCACCCCACCCCCAAACTGTACATCTAACAGGGTTTCCAATTGCTGAGACACAATATACAAATGTAATAATATCCACGTTGACTCTGCAAGTAATAATTTATTTTCATTCACAAACTATATAAAAATTAAATAACACAACACAATATTATCAGGAACAAATCAGTGTTATTCAATGACACTATCACATTAATGCTTCTGAATTTTAGGCCCAGTACAGGGCAATGAAAAAAAACTGGAAGATATTACCCAATATAAAATTATGCAATTGTTAAAAACCCACTATAACAGAGACAATAAGGTTAAATAGATTATAGTGGTTTGGGCATGTACAGAGAATGGAAGAAAACAGAATTACCTAAAGAGGATTATATATAAATTTGGGAACAAAACACACCAATGCTTTCAGCATACATTACAAAGTGGCTGGATAGTCATACTTTCTCTAAGTAATGGAAAAATTGTTTTGAACATAGTGGCTACAAAGTAGTGGACAATCTGGAAGGCTTGTAATTATCTAATGGGAAAACATATGAAAAACAAAACTGTACAGGAGTGCTTAAACGGCTCTTAATTCTTCAGACTTCCAAAGAATGGTCGTACCTTAAAAAATGTCTCCACACCTGCCACTGCATTACCTAAAACTATAACATCCAGGAAAATGACATAATTTTGGCATCCGGTTCACAATATTTGTTAATAAATGGGAGCTGAAAAGTAAACCCTCAAACTTTAAATATTCTTCTTTTTTAGTTTCTGCCAGGAAAATGAATGAAGAAACACGTAACATATGTTACTAATGTGAAAACCCAAAACCTAATATTCTCCTGTAGGCTACTGTCTGCTATTTTATGTGTGACAACACCGTCTACAGATGCATTACCTTTTAAGTAGCGAAGATAAAGGAGACTGCTTTGTCTCCATCTCCTATAGGGAAGACATCAAGCAGTCATTTTACACATATCAGTGAAAATGAAAGCCTGTCCATTTTCCTGTGTAAATGCTTTTCTTGCAGTATTCTATTTTGCATCCAAGTAAAATATTATACTCTATAAACTTCCTCTCAAATGAATTTTCCAGATGTTCCAAGTTACTTTAACGAAACAAAACTGAGAAACGTAACCCAACATGTCACAACCCAATATCCTGTAATTTCTGAGACTAAAAATGCCCCTGTGTTTATGCAAGTAATAAATTTTTATAATTACCTTCTTTGTGTGGCTCCTGAGGTCCAACCTGCAAAACAGAACATAAAATATATATATTCAAGCAGTCAGTTTAGAGCATAAATGAAGATAAAAATAATTTAGCCACTCATTGCTGTGAAATGTGCTCACACTTCTTATACACAACAGTGTACATGTCAGTTCTACAAAGACGTTTCTTTTCCAAGCCAAATAACTGATGCTGAAAGTCAGACAAAATCCATAAAATGACATTTACCAGCACACAGTACAATCCTTCATTAATAGTGCGGCAATTTCAAAACAGATCACATACAGCTAACTGCATATCACTCTACATAATACCCAATTTGGATGTGTGATGTTCAGCATTTATGCAACACATGAAGCAGCCACACATTACAAAGTCAACAGATGCAAACTGTCAGCACACATAAAAATGTTTCAAATTCTGTGTCAATATTCTGCCCATATATCTCGGTACCAACACAATGATCTATTAACTGCTACTGGAAATATTAATACGTTACAATTTGTGTTCATAATCTGAGCCCTTCTCTCTGTCAATGCTTGGAGCCCTTCTTCTACAGAGATATATAAGGAGTCAAGGAGTGAAACAAAAACAGCATATGTTTCAAGACATTCACAGTAATAAGAAGTTCAAAAGAAATGGAAAGGTAATTATTACAATTAAGTTTTGCAGCTCTCAGTGCTCTCTCTCTCTCTCTCTTTGATATATGTATACACCAGTGCGGCCCTCAGGCCAGTCCTTATGAATCATGTGGCCCTCCTGTGGGCTGGAGTTGGCCAGCCCTGATAACCACTATGTTCACGGTCCACACAATTCATTTCGTAGCCTTCATGCAAAGACAATGCTACAATCTCTACCCTATCAGCTCATAGGATGCAGTCAGCTCTATATGTACACACAGCCACAATAGCCAGACCAACAATTCCAGCAGACAGTAATTTCAGCAGGTACATTCCTGCACACACACACATGCCAACATAAAGCACACACAGAAATGTTCTGTTCTCCGTCCACCCAATTCCCCGCAGTATCCACACAAATCTATGCAGTCTCCACGTTTCTTAACATACAGCCACCTTCTACATGCAGTTAAGACCAGCCAACGTGCACCTCCAAACTTCACAATTCCCACAGTTCATGCACTCTGCAGTTACCGTACCCACACATCATCAACTTCAATAATTGCAGCTGCAGTGTGCAATGTGACCTCTTCCTATTCCCATGTGCCAACTATGTCAGACACTCCTTTTTTCGTTGATCCTTCTTGTGGTCATCTAGCAGGCCCCTGGGTCACACACACTGAGCTCTGGCTTGGATCCATATGAGTGTTGGTTCACATATCCGTAGCCCTATATTCTCAGACAGCACCTGGCACACACTTCTTGGTTAATATTCTATAACTCAACATAAAACAATACTGTGGCTGTTTGTACAACAAATATAGTAACACATTGTAGCGTAGCGCAACATACGGTAACACAACAGCCATGACATCCTGCGTCATGTTCTCATTGCCAAACCTGTACAACACCATGCCAGTTTCTATCTATGGTGGTAATGCTGTCTCCATACACTTTCTGTTATATTCCATGTGACATGTATTGCACCAGTTGTACACGTAACAAGAGCAATGTCAAGTGGCATCATAAATCACTTCTGTCAAAAATGTCGCTGCTTTGAGAACTTGTCCAACTACAAAGTGCAGAATTCCCAGAATGTAAATAACTGATGGTAACATTCCTGATGAGATCCATGAAGTGCAGCTTAAAGCATCACCACAACACCCACTGACTCTCAGTGCACAAATATCATTATCCTCGATGCCAGATATCATTTCCTTGAATTCCAGAGAGCACAGACTTGAAACTTCAAGACATGTACATTCAGACAGTCAAACGAAAATCATTACGTTTCGAATCAAAATTTAAAACTCAGTGCCCTAAAGATCCTGCAATATACATATATTTGCCAAAAATTATATATTGGTCCAAAAATGGAAACTTCAAAAGAACTTTTTTACGTTCATGTGACCGTGCATCATTACAAATTTCTTTATAATAAAACCAACTAGATACACTAATTTCACAAATTTATTCTGGCATGAAAATCTACATGTTTCTGACAGTTCCTCTGTCCGTGATCAGGAATTTATTCACTGTACACTCAGCAATGGTATTTCATACAGGTTTGTAGACAGCTTTCGAGCTGGTCCCACTCGAAAGCTGTCTAAAAACATGTATCACTTATACCATTGCTGAGTGTACAGTGAATAAACTCCTGATGATGGACAGTGGAACTGTCTGAAACATGTAGAGTTTCATGCCAGAATAAATTTGTGAAATTAGTGTATCCAGTTGGTTTTATTATAAAGAAAATTCAAAAGAAGTGTCAGGACTCAGAAGTTACAACATTTCTATGCACAATGTAAAATATCACCCATAATTGTGATGCAATTAATAACATTATCACAGCTGTAAAAACTGAAAAAACACCCCACTTTCTTAAAATACAGAGCATTAAAACCATCATCAAGTTCTTCAGTAATTCCTAAACATCTGTCAAATGTAACTGTCCTACCTCACAATATGTTGCATTTAAAAGGAATGCTGTGCAAGATAAAGAACGGTCCACACAGTTCCTTTCTACTAAACAGGTTTCTTAATTCCACAATACAAACTACTACAAATAATACAGAAAACAGGATAAACAAGGTTCCAAAGAAAATACCAGACAAGAAGAATTTCACTTCATGGATGTCTTAATGGACACAGCTCACAGGCAAAGTTTGGTTGTTTACTTTAACCACGATTTTAACCAGATTCCGACTAGTTACACACTTACCTGAATTACAGTATTTAAACTTGTGATTTCTCTATCAAAGTGCCTGCAGCCTAAGAATTTGCAATTTACCAATTTAATGATCAAAACAATCCCCCTCATTTCCAGCCAAAATCAGTTCTAACACAGCATTTCAATGTTACATTACATCATCAACAGTATACATAAGCACCATGTCAATTTGAAACCTTAGTAACTACATTCTGAAGCAGCAATTCAACACACCACCAACTGCCACTAACTTCACATAACTTCACATAACAGCAACCTTCAAACTTGGCCTCGGTGTTTTTAAATGTAATTTTGTAAACAGATTCCTGTCCACATTGGTAACTATGACAACAGAGTGTCATGAACATAAAGATACAGAATTTTGTACCTTTTATTTCCTTAAGTATAGTAAGTAGGCATGACAACATAAATTTAAATTACCACACTAATGTGCCTCCTCCTCCTCCTCTTCCTCCCCAACCTTCTCTTCTTCATAATCTGACTGGCAGCCATCTGCAAAACAAAACATGTGTACAGTGGTCATTTAATACCAAAATTAGCCAAAAAATGAGGTCTAAGAGATTTATAATTAGTTTGGACATGAGTTGTTTGGTAATGCCCCCCCCTCTCTCTCTCTGGGTGACACATGAGTTATGGACATACTGGCTCTATCTGATCTAAAATTTTCCTGTCAACGTCAGATGAACACAAAGTCAAGAAAATTTTGTGGAAACATATATGAGGTTTCAGCTATACAGCAGTCCCTGTGGGAAGTCAATTTGTCGTCAGTCACTCTGAAAGAGGTCTTGGAGGAATGAAGTGCTATGCACAGCCCTCAAACCCTCCTAACACCCTGGGTCCAACAATGATGTGGCATACATTTTAACAGCATTTAGAAACTCTCATCCATATCTGCTTTCCTCTTGCCGCACACACAGACCATACTGTCATGGGATTATTTTCTCCACAGTCACACAGAGGAAAGCAAAGAATAATTCACATCTCACTCTCACCCACGGTGTCAACCCAAAAATGTGGACACGATGATGACAGCACACTTCCTTATGTACGTACTGCTGACAGAGACAACAGAACATAATGAACACCGATGGGAGGGAAAATTAAATATACGAATGACAATGATTAATGATGCAACAGACAGAAGAAAACGACCAAAAATTGCGACAAAGGGAATACAAATCCAAGGAGAGGAATATGAACCATAAAATGTAACCAGTTGTATCTTGTGTGCAATTTAGATTTTGGCATTTGTTCCTTACAATTAGTGCTACAGCAGAGGAAGGAACCAGATGGCTTCCAAAACAAAGTGTCTGTGTTTGTAAATTTTTGTGACAAGGGAAAGAATCCTAATGAACATTGGTGATATTTCTCGTGTACAACCATTATCAAAAACATATATTACTGGTAAAGACTTCTTATCCTTGGGATGGTCCAAGAGAATGGCTGCTCTGAAGTTGTGCAGAGCCTACTTGTAAGACCCAGGTTCCAGTGCAGCACTAGGCTTTTTGGGAGGTTGCCCTGTGAATATGTGACCCCAGATCTGGATCTCTTAGGACCCACTGAAAGAGAAGGCAATGTTTCACGTCCCAGTTGCACTAAACCCCTGTTATCACTCTGACCTGCCCAAGCTTTTCTTAAGATTCTAGCTAGCAGTCTGAGATAACCTGGGTTTCATTTTGGGAGCTTTTAGACTGTGGGTTCCACTTCTGCAGGTGGGGTTGTGATGGCCTCCCACACTGACAAGCCAGATGACCGGCTATGTGTGAGACATCTAGTTTAGACTAGTGTCCCAACACTGAAGAGTCCTTGACATCTTTTGGATGCTCAATGCCCCAACTTTGCTTTGAATACCAGGTACCTGGGGTGGTTCAGCAAACTGGCTCCCTGATAAGCAAAGATAGGCAGGTACTTCTATTCAACACTGTCCCTGCTTTAAAGTTTTTGTTGCACGTTTCCTCCATTTCAGTCCCACGAAATAACAATCACCATCCACCGAGTCCCTTATGGGTGGAAGGAATAAATACAACAGGGTGCTGCCTGGGGGTCCAAAGAGTATCATTAGTGACACAGCTATCAACATCCCAGTGTCATGCAGCTCTCAGCACAGTGCTTCGTGCTTCGGCTTAAGTAGGCCATTGCCCATATTAGCCACCTATATTTACCCCCTCCATGACAGGGAAGCTAAAGATTCGTTGTTGGATATCATATTGGTTCAAATTTAGTTAATGCAGTGAAAATCAGCATGAAATGTGCTTCTTATCAACAGGGAAATTTGTGGGTACATTCTAACATCACTTGCGATCGGTAAGACAACCACATACATAGCAAATTGAAACAGTGCCTCTACACAGTAAGAAAAAGTTGTATTCACCACTGCAAGAAAGAACAGGTACAGAATTTATGGTTATGTATTCATACACAAAGTGCTTCATAGCACTGTTGCCAAAGATAAGTATTCCAAGAAATTAGTGTGCTTAATGTATGTTAGCTGTGAGGTTCATACATAATCCCTGGTACTCTTGTGGGTGCCATGGTGGAAAACTGCCACCATGTAGTCTGTGGTATTCATATGGAAGAAGAAGGGGAAAAACTGGTACCAGGATACGCTCCAGTCATTCAGCTAATTTGGACATTTTATACATAGTAATGTAACATTTGATGTCAAAATGACCCATCTAATACAATTTAGAGAGGAGTGACTGGCACTTCTGTCCCTATATTTAGTATCGATAAAAAGGTTCCATGTAAAGTTTAAAAACTGATTACTTAACATAACTACGTGTGAGAACAAAGTGTGACTAACAGTAAACTGCAGTTTTAAGACTAGTGGAAAACGCACAGGCTTGAACCAGTGTACAAATCTGCTAAACATCAGATTCTGGCCATAAACCTGAACTAAACCCATTATGTGTCTGCACAGTGTGAAGGGAAGTGTGGTTATCATTACCAGCCTGCAGCTGTTGGAGAAAATGTTGCATTTCCTGATCCAGCTTCTGCTGCCCCTGCAGAATCTCTTCTAAGAACTCAAACTGCTGCATTACCAACATCTCCAGTGGGTCTATCTCTTTCTGCTGCAGCTGCTGATGCAACTGCTCTAGTTGCTGCTTAAGCTGTGGCAGGAGTTGCACATATTCTTGCAGTTGCTGTTTAAGCTGTTGAAACAGTTCTTGAATCAGATGCTGCTGTTCCTGCATCATCTGTCACACAGAACAAGTTAAATTAAATAAAGAATCACACAATAATTTTAAAAGCACAACTGCAGAACATCGAACAGTAACTTGACGTACACAGCTGTAAATAAACTGATTACTCAATGTTCATTAATTTAGAACACAATCACGTCTGTGAACAAGTTGACAACATCAAACACTTATTGAACATTGTAAGGCATCTAAATAAAACCCCTCTGGACAAGGTAAGGAAACCTGCAAGACACCAATGCCTCACATGGACAAGACAGGCAGAGATGCCGACAGAAAGCACGAGAAAGTGAAGGTGTCCCACATTCGAAAGCAGCTGTTTACTACACAGTAACCAAAACAGACATATAAAGTCTGTTGCAGAACATTCCTTAATGAAATTTATACGTGCTCTGACGCACCTCAACTTGTTCCACATCCTACTTATTGGTAGGTATCTAAAAAATCCATCTATTTACAACAGTAGCAACCAATCTAAAAGTGACAGAAGGGGTTGGAGTATTTCCTGTTCTGTTGCATTTTGGGAGATCTGTGGCCATTCACCACAAACGAACTGAGAGTACTGCTACAGTAAGCCGAGTTGCCCTTTACTTTTAATGTGCAATGAAAAATCGTGATGTTTAATGCTTCTTTCCAAGATAGTGCAAAGGGGAAAGCAATGGCCACAAGAGACAGAGGGGTGCGGTTTGGGAGTGCTTAACAAAGAGAAAAAACACTTTAGAAAGCAGGGGTAGAAGTGGAAACTTCTTTCTTAGTTTACACACTTCCTGAACTTTTAGATCCCTTGGCTGTGTTGTAGTGGGTAAATATTCTCTTCCTTCATTAATTATATTTATTAGTCACGATTAAGATTTTCCGGGCCCCTAATGTGTAGTCACAAAACACAGAACACACAGATGGGAAGACCCGCAGCACAGTTTTACTGCATGTTACAAATATCAAAATCGTGTTGACCACAAACACAGCATAACCTAACAAAAATTAACTTACCTGAAAATTGTAATAGTGATCGTGAATTTAATACGGCACAACGGGACGGATCCTATTAAAAGATCGTGAATTTTTTCAAACTACACAAATACACTCACTTCGAACTTTACTTCTATGGCACCGATGGCATAATAATTACAAAACCGATCGCAGTAACATCAATCTCTAAACCTTTCGCCACACACACCCGCCAACTCAGATCATTATGCCCGCCATCCACCCACAGATTACTACTTGCATCCAACAACTATACGAACCATGGATTACAGGTTGTAAGCACTGGCACAAACGGATATATCATTTTAGCCACAGATTACTCTTCACCGCAGACCATCGCCCTTCACCACGGAGTATTACCATGGATAAGATTATTACCCTACGCATATTACAAACAAATTTAACTGTGCGACATTTTCGAATTTAGCTATGGCGTTGTTGAGGGCATTCGGTCGCGTGGGATATTGCGCTGCGTGGCTGGTACTTTCTTACGGACGTTTCCGGACAACGCATCGGTCGCATCATGCTTGCCCCTTGAAGACGGTACCGATACATTTTCCTGAAATGTCAGTACAAGCTACCAAACTACGCCGTCCAACATCCCAGAAGAGCCTAGATCTTGTAGGTTAACCAACAAACTCAGGTACAGCATACTAAAACACGCAGCACAGGAGTCAGTTAACAATATATAAGGATACAGACCATTAGTGAGTTGAACCTCTTGCAACATCTATTGTACTCCGTGGAAGAAGTTTCTTGAGACGCTCAGGAGGTTCTCAGACAGTTAAATGAACCCAAAGGCTATTTACTCTGTCCACAAGAGCCCACCACTAGTTCTTATTTTGAGCCACCTGAATCCAGTCTGACCTGTGTTATCCTGTTTTTTAATAATAATGTTTATTAACTGTAATTGGGTTGTCACCCGATGGCAGTGGTTACTTAACATGTGCACAGATATGAGATAAGTAACTAGGAAATTTAATTCGGGAGGGCTAAATGAGAGGCACGTAGCAGCAACTTGGAAACTTGGGAACAATCTCAGCATTCGCTTGTAGACACAAGAAAACCAAGAAAAACCTGTGTCGAGGTGGCCGGTCGCAGGACCTTCCGGATACTGACTTCTAGCGAACAGTACGGCATCTAAAGTAAGACAGCAATACACACATAGTACTACAAATACACATCAGGTACAACAAATACATGTAATGTAAAACAAATATACAAAAGATAAAACAAATAAACATAAGTTGACAACAATACACGCAAGTCAAATACAGTTAACAGAAATGCACATTAGGAAAACAAAACCAAGTGAAGAAAGTACTGTATATAGTTTCTAATATTTTTCCCACCACATTGCACACACGCTTTTTACTCCAGTCCTTCGCTTCTCACCACTTTACCGCCCACATATACCCTTCTCATTACACCCCGGTTTCACCCCTTCCCTACGCTGCACTTCATTACACTTCCCTTCTCTTTACTTCACTTCACTTCACTACAATTTTTTACACTTCTAGATGATCTGCACTTCACTTCCTTTCACTACACTTTTAAGTAATTTTCCGCAAACTTTATTTTTCTTTAGCTCACTTCAATAATCGCTTTCCTTACCCTATTTCTCAATGTATTTAGTTTGCAGGGGAAAGTTCCTAACACTTCTGCAGGTATCTGGTTCCAGACTTGAATGGTCCTATTCACAAAGGAATATTTCCCTATATCCGTCCTTTGTTTCCTACTCCTAATTTTCCGTTCATGATCTACCCTGCTCAGACAGTGTGGCCGTTGTAATCTATCACCTATAGCCCTCCACGCCCGTTCTCCAGAGTACGCTTTGAAGAGAGCACATATAAATGATAACTTTCTACGCGACGCCAAAGTTTCCCAGTTCGAACTGTTCGTATGACGTGCAAATTTGGCCGCTTTTTTTGCACCCTGTCTAATGCAGTTATTTGTCCCTCCCTGTACGCATCCCGGCACGCGGCCCCCATATTCAAGTATCGGAAGTACTAGTGACATGTAGACTAAACGTTTGGTATTACTATTTCCCTTTTTTAGTATTCGCATTGTGAAATATAGTGCCTTCGAGTCCTTTTTCACCGTGCAGTTGACTTGATCCACCCAACTTAAGTCGCTGCGTAAGATTATTCCTAGGTACTTAACTGCTCGCTTCCAGTATTAATGTTTTCGCTAACGAATACTCTAGTGGATCCTTCACCCGGGATCTCGTGAAGCTAACCGCCTTGCTCGTACTTGGAACTGCCTTGCTTTTACTTGGAACCGCCTTGCTCGTACTTGGAACCGCCTTGCTTTTACTTGGAACCGCCTTGCTTGTACTTGGAACTGCCTTGCTTTTACTTGGAACCGCCCTGCTTGTACTTGGAACCTCCTTGCTTTTACTTGGAACCGCCTTGCTTTTACTTGGAACCGCCTTGCTTGTACTTGGAACCGCCTTGCTTTTACTTGGATTTTATTTTTATGATTCGATGTTACCATATATTGTGATAACCTGCATGGCAAAATGAGACTGGACTGTTGCACGTATATTAGATGACCGATAGTTACACACACAATATGCCTACTTCCGGCTTTCACCCCAAGAACGATGTTATAAGACGAGATCTCATCCCTCAAATAGAAAACCACGCCTAGTTTATAGTCTCCTCACAAGTTCTGTACAACCTGATGATGGCCGAATAGAGGCCGAAACAAATTAAACTCCTACATGTTTCGGCACCGGGGTGTCACCTTCAGGCAGTTTTGTAACAAAGAAATATAACACCGCCCGGTGCGACACCATTCACACTCTCAATCTGCATATCCCTCCGGATCACAAAAACCGACACACACAATATAAATAGTTACGACCCTGTACCTGGAACGGATCAATACACTGCAATTCTACGCTCATCAAGTTTACGTATTTTGGAAATTTAATATTATGATCAGCCCAAGGACAGCGTTGTAACGTCTTCAGGCACTCCCTCCATTTATAATGAACACTGTGATGCCGAAGCCCGAGCGATGCTCGGTCTCTTCCAACCAACTGTGCGGCCCACGCAGAGCGCAGCTCGTGCCTATATATTTGTGTAATGTACTATAACATGGACGACTGAAAGTCGGGTATAGGTTGAATGATATGTGAAGAGCGTGGTGTGGAGCAGATGATCTGTGGTTGGTTTAGTGATGGAAATTCCAATATTTTAACGTTTGCGTTTGAGATTTTCTGCTCGTTAATGCTGTGATAGTGATTTGTCATTTATTATGGGTGTGGGTGTTGAAGTTTAGTACATTCCCATAACCTTGTGATTATGTTAATAAACAAGTATGCGGTTTAATTACCTCCTAATGCGCATGGCATTTGAAACGGGTGTAAAAATGTTTTTATGTTATTCTGAAGTGTTATAAGCTAATTACGTTGCCTGTATATTGTTTCAGGTACATTTTCATAAGTAGAAGAATTACTGGCAACAATGCAAATGGTGAAGACGCAGGCTTCACCCATCGACGTGCCACTAATAACTTCCCGTATGTTGCAGTGGATATAAAATATTGTTCAGCCATTTGTAAGCAGAATCAGCACGTCGGTGATTTCTTACATAGACTATTTCAGAGGAGGAGACTTGAGCATTTTTTTATATCGCTTTTAGAATTCTATTCAGTATTTGGCAGTTGCATTTATCGAGTATTAGCATCGGTCTTTTTGATTTTGCACAGCAAACCGTGTGGCTGGTATTGGCTTCCAACTTTCATACATTTCTGAAGCTTGACTCATCTTTAAAATGGTGTAAGTCAACACACTTTGCGGAGGAAAAGGATCGGGAGTGGGGCGTGGGTGTTGGGTG
>Ga0099364_10007705_pt1 | contig 15323 bp, 14 predicted proteins | sample TergutTh196P3_FD_73070 | JGI IMG/M metagenome (GOLD analysis project Ga0099364, IMG submission 73070) | Microcerotermes parvus P3 segment gut microbial communities from Pointe-Noire, Republic of the Congo - Th196 P3 | ecosystem: Host-associated > Arthropoda: Insects > Digestive system > Gut ... | reverse complement strand
GAATTAATTAAAAATTTGGAATTTATATCTTCTGCCGAGCCGGAATATAATTTTTCTGCGGTTTATAATCTGTAAAAGGAAGAAAAAGGTAGCAGCTACCTTTTTTGCAGCACTTGCGCCCCCACCCCCCTTTACCATCTTATGCAAATAAAATAAAGGCAGAAAAATATGCTAGGTATGGCTTTAGTGGAGCAGCAGCAAGCCATGTGAGGACATACGGCTGCCCCAAGTTTAAACAGCCGTCGAGTCCTCACATGGTTTGCTGCTGTCCTGCATTAAATTTTCAACAGCATATTTTTCTGATTGTATAGGAATTCTTTGCATAAAATGTTATAATGACCCCATGTTTGAAAAAATAATCAATTCCTTATCAGTGCTGCTTGATACGATACCGGTACAAAGGCGCCGTAAACTTATCTATATATGTGCCGGGGCTTTGATTTTTGTCATTATTGTAATTTTTTGGGTATCAATAAGATCATGTTCAACACCGGAAAATCCGATAATTAATGAAAGGACAGTTGTAAGGCAGGGCGCCATTGGGCAAGATGAATTGTTTTTGCCTGAAGAACCTGATTTTGTCCCTGGGGTGATGTTGGAACGCCAGCAGCGTACAACTTGGACAGCAGATGATGTAATGCCCTGGTGGAACGATCCCTTAAAAAGCGGGGAAAAACCCTGGAGGGATCTTATCGAAAAGGCTGTCGATGAAATTTTGGAAGGGGTTCCATGAAGAAACTTAAATTTTTATATTCTGCTTTTATAATTGTAATTTTTTCCTGTGCCAGCACCCCGGCAACCCCGCCTCCAGAGGAACCAGCCGTAGCTGAAACTGCCCTTGCGGAAACAGCCCTTGCAGACACTGCACTTGAAGACCCTGCCCTTGAGGAACTAGCCCTCGAAGAAATCGCCCTTACAGAACATGCCCTTGAGGAATTCGTCCTAGAAGAAATTGCCCTTGCAGAAATTGCACTTGAGGAATCCGCCCCCGAAGAAATTGCCCTTGAGGAATTCGCCCTTGAAGAAATTGCTCTTGAAGAGCCTGTCATTGTAGACACCGCCCCCGAAGAAATTGCCCTTGCAGACACTGCCCTTGAGGAATCCGCCCTTGAAGAAATCGCCCTTACAGACACTGCCCTTGAAGAAACTGCCCTTGAAGAACTCACCCCCGAAGAAATTGCTATTACAGAAACTGCACTTGAAGAACTCGCCCTTGCAGAACCCGTTCTTGAGGAGCCTGCCATTGCAAAAACAGTTTTTGCAGAACCAGTCGTTGCAGACACCGCCCCCGAAAAAACTGCCCTTGCTGAACCTGTTCTTACAGAGCCAGTCCGGCAGCCGGTTTTTATCCAAAGGGAGCCTTCTGTTGCTTCGGGTTTCAGCTCTTTGAACGAAAAACCGGTTGTTTTATCGGAAGAAAAACCTTCTGCAAGGCAGTCAGCCCTTGTAGAAGAAAAACAGCCAATCACAGGAAATCAAAGGACGGTACAGCAGCCTGTAACCCTAAGTGAAATTACACCGCAAAATGAACCTTTGCAGGAGCCGGAAAAAAAGGTAGAAATCTATGATTATCTGAAAAAAGCAAGGGAAGAATTTAACGAAGGCCGTATAGAACCGGCAATTTCCTTTCTGGATCAGTACCGCGAGGCTTTTCCTTACGGTAACGATGAAGCATGGTGGCTTTACGCTCAATGCTATGAGGCATTAAGTCCGAGCCGGAATATCCTTGCTTCACTTGATTACTATCGCAAACTTATAAATGATTTTCCGCAGAGTGATTATACAAACACTGCCCGAGGGAGAATTTCCTACTTAACGCGTTATTATATCAATATAAAATAACAGAACTAAAACTGTAATCTTATATCTTCTATGTTCTCAAAGCTGTCGTCTAGATTTAAACGCTGCGGAACAACACCCCATGACTGGTGTGAGTGCAGTTTATGTATATACAGCCTTACATGGCTAAATTCACCGTCTTTGTAAAAAACCGACATTGAAGGCCAAGCATTCCCTCTGGGCAGCATTACTATTTCGCCCTTTGGCAGCACTCTTTCCTCTCCCCTTCCCATAGGAGCAGCGAACCATTCTGAAGGAATGTATGCCCTAGCTAATTGGTACATTCCTTTACGGTACTGGACTATATAGCCTTTTCTATAGGGCCATATCTTTTCCAGGCTGACATTTACATAATAAAAATCAGAATCTCCCCTTGCACTTCCGTTTTGTGCAAAAACCACTGTTCCGCCCAGAAAAATGCAAGCTAATACAACTATACTCAAGAGTTTTTTCATCATATCCTCCGTCTTTAATACTTTTAATATAATGTATATCGGACAATATTACAAGGGGGTATTGATAAAAAAGTATAATTACTGGTAAATTTTTACCTATGATTACTGTTACAGAATTAAGCCTAAGCTATGGGGAACGCACCCTTTTTAAGGATGTCAACCTGAAATTTACCCCAGGAAATTGCTATGGAATAATAGGGGCAAACGGCTCAGGAAAATCTACCTTTTTGAAAATTCTTTCGGGCGAAATAGAATATGACAAGGGGGAAATTTCTATTGATAAAAACCTTAGGGTTGCCGTATTAAAGCAGGATCACTTTGCTTTTGAGGATTATTCCGCTGTAGAAACCGTCATTATGGGATTCCAAAAACTGTACCGCATTTCAAAGGAGCGGGAAGAGATTTACGCCAAGGAAAATTTTACAGAAGAAGACGGAATGAGGGTAAGCGAGCTTGAGGCTGATTTTGCCGAGCTGGGCGGCTGGGAAGCGGAGGCCCAGGCAGGCCAGTTGCTTTCGGGGCTTGGGCTTGAAATAGAAGATCACAGCAAGCAAATGGCAGAACTGGATGAATCAAAAAAAGTGAGGGTGCTGCTGGCTCAGTCCCTGTTTGGCAGCCCGGATATTTTATTATTGGACGAACCTACAAACGGGCTTGACCTTGAATCAATCTTGTGGCTGGAGGAATTCCTTATCAATTTTCCAAACACTGTAATCGTAGTATCACATGACAGGCATTTTTTAAATACAGTCTGTACCCGTATCTGCGATATTGATTTTGGAAGAATCACCTCTTATTCAGGCAACTACGATTTTTGGTATCAAATGAGTCAGATACTTCAAAGGCAGGCAAGGGAACAGCTTAAAAAACGGGAAGACAAAGCAAAGGAACTTAAGGAATTTATCCAGCGGTTTTCGTCTAATGCCAGTAAAAGCCGTCAGGCAACCAGCCGCAAAAAAGTTCTTGAAAAACTTGACCTGGACAACATTCCTGTTACCAGCCGTAAATTTCCTTATGCGGGATTTAAACCGGACAGAGAAATAGGGAACAATGTGCTGGAAATTGATAAACTAAAATTAAAGGCCGATGACACCCTGCTTCTTAAAGACTTTTCGTTAACTGTAAACAAGGGTGATAAAATCGCATTTGCGGGAATGGAACACGCTTCAAAATCGGCTCTTTTCGATATAATTACCGGAAACAAACAGGCGCATAAGGGGAGTTTTTCCTGGGGGCAGACAACTTCTATCTCGTATTTTCCCAAAGAAAATTCAAGTTTTTTCGATTCAACTCTTTCAATTACAGATTGGCTGCGTCAATATTCACCAGATCAGGATGAAACATATATCCGCAGTTTTCTTGGCCGTATGCTTTTTTCCGGCGAGGAAGCGTTAAAACCGGTAAATGTTCTTTCTGGCGGCGAAAAGGTGCGCTGTATGCTTTCAAAAATGATGCTTTCCGGCGCCAATGTATTAATTCTTGACGAACCGACCAACCACCTTGACCTTGAGGCTATAACTGCCTTGAATGAGGGGCTTATTGCGTTTCCCGGCGTAATACTTTTTAATTCCCATGACCATGAATTTATTAATTCTATTGCCAACCGCATCATCGAAATACTGCCTCAATCAAAAGGCGGCCTAATTGACCGCAAAATGTCTTTTGACGATTATCTTGAGAACAGAAAAGTTAAGGATATTAGGAACGCCTCATATACCTAAAATTACTTTTGCCAATGAAAAATAAATTATAAGGGATGCGGCATCAGCTATAGTGGTAATTACCGGCGCAGACAACACAGCAGGGTCTATTTTTATTTTTTTTGCGGCAAGGGGAAGCAGGCAGCCGGTGCTTTTTGCTATTACAACAGTGGCAATAAGCGATAGTGTGACGGTAAGGCTTAATTTAAAATTCCCTTCGTTCATTATAAGTATGCGAATCAAATTAACTGCCCCTAAAGCGCATCCGCAGATAAGCGCGACACGCAGCTCGCACCATAACGCTTTCAAAGTGTCTTTAAATTGTATTTCACCCAAAGCAATCCCGCGTATAATCATAGCGGAGGTTTGCGAGCCGGCATTGCCCCCTGTATCCATAAGCATTGGGATAAATGCAACAAGCAAAGGCAATGCAGTAAGCGCTTCTTCAAAAGATGATATTATAGTAGCGGTAATTGTGGCAGAAAGCATTAAAAAAAGCAGCCAAAAAATACGGTTGCGGGAATGTTTGAAAACGCCGGTTTTAAAATACGGTTCGTCCGAAGGGTTAACAGCCGCCATCTTTTCAATATCTTCTGTGGCTTCTTCCTCGATGATTTGAACAATGTCGTCAACGGTAACTATGCCGACAAGCCGCTGTTCTTTATCCACAACCGGTAATGAAAGAAGATTGTATTTGGTAAACATTGCTGCAATTTTTTCCTGATCATCTGTTGTATGGGCGAAGAGCAGGTTACTGTCCATTATATCGCTGATTTTATCCTGCGGTTTTGCAAGCAGCAGCGTTCTTACAGACACTACTCCTAGAAGCAGCCTCTCGCGGTTAATTACAAAACATGTGTAAATGGTTTCCTTGTTTACGCCTGTTGCCCTGATATAATCAAATGCCATGCTTACAGTTGAATCTTCTTTTAAATCAACATATTCGGTTGTCATTATACTGCCGGCAGAGTCATCGGGGTACTGTAAAAGCTGATTGATTGTTTTGCGTTTTTCTTCGTTGATGTTCATCAAAACGCGTTTAACGACATTCGCCGGCATTTCTTCGATAAAGTCAACTGCATCGTCTGCAAACAATTGATCTATCATTTTTCCCACTTCTTTGTCGGTTAATGCCTCTACAATGATCTGCTGTTTGTCCGGGTCGATGTAGGCAAAAACATCGGCTGATATTTTTTTTGGCAGAAGCCGGAACAACTGTATTGTTTTTTCCCTGCCAAGGCAATCAAAGGTTTCTGCAATATCAACGATATTCATTTTTGAAATTATACCGAGCAGTTTTGCAGGGCTTATAGGGTTTTCGTTCATGAGTTCTACAATATCATCTAACATGGCATAAGCCTCCTTACATAAAAATTAAAACACCAAATGCGTTCCAAATTGATCTATTAAAATAAATATTCCCAAAACAGCGGTGTATATGGCAAAGCCGTAAAGCGATCTTTCCCTTATAATTTTAAGCATAAACCTAACCGCAAAAAAACCAACAACAGCGGCGGTTATAGTTCCCGCTATTACCGGTAATATCTGGATAGAGCTGTTTACCGCTGCGCCGTCTTTTGCAAGGCTTATGCTTTGAAGAACTAACGCTCCTAGAATTGCCGGAATAGACAATAAAAACGAAAAACGGGCGGCAAAATCCCTGTCAAGTTTACGTGATAATGCTCCTGATATGGTAGCCCCAGAGCGGGATATTCCAGGGATTATGGCAACAGCCTGCATGATGCCAATGACAAGAGCGTCAAGCGTTTTCATTTTGCCGTAATTCCTTAAACTTTTGCCCCTGCGTTTCGACATCAATTCTGCAAAAATCAGAAGTACCGATGTTATAAGAAAACCAAGGCTTAAAAACAGCCCTGTTTCAAAGGCTTTTTCGATGGGGCCCCTGAACGCAAGGGCTGCAATTACAGCCGGAACTGTTCCTAAAATCAAATAACCCATAAGAGGCTGAACGGGCCGTTTTAAAATCGGCAAAATATCCTTCCATAAAACTGCAACGACAGCCAGTAAAGTGCCAACATGCAGCATAGTGTCGAAAAACAAATGCCCTTCTATGCCGAATATTTTTTGCAGCAAAACAAGATGGCCAGAACTGCTTATGGGCAGAAATTCGCATATACCCTGTACGGCTCCTAAAATTACTGCGTGTAATATACTCATTGTTATTTTCCTTAGTTGGGAATATTATAACAGCAAGGCTGATTTATGTCAAATTTTCGTAATATAGCTATAGACAAGATTCTGCTCTTATGTTATAAATCAATATGAAATATTTTCAATTATTAGGAGGCTTTTATGAAAGCAATTAAATTAACGGCTATGCTTACCTTAGGGTTTGTTCTGGTGGCATGCGGTACATACGTGCCGCTTTATTCAGTGCGTACACCGCCAATAGACACAAGCAATGTGGAACGTATGGCGATTAGGCCCTTTGAAGACAGAACAGGCAGAGGCAGTAGTATTGCCGCGAGTCTTACGGACAATTCGAGGCAACAGATTACAAATACTGGAAAGTTTACCATGGTGTCCCCAACCGATCCTAACGCAGAAGGAATTTTTACAGGCGTAATTACAGTCTTTGATACAAAAGACGACAGTTATCCAAGGACACGCACACGCTCCGACGGTACTCAATATCAAGTAACTGTTTATAGGCGTGAGGTAAATTTTAGATTTACGCTTAGTGTTATTAATGCAAGGACCGATATGCCTTTTGGAGAGGTGAACAAAGGCGGGAACGACATTTCCACTAGCGAAGAAAATCCTTCAGGGCTTAGAAGCGCACATGATATGGCAATGGGGATTGCTAACAGAGAAATGAGAAATTTGGAGCGGAACATACTTCCTTATCAAGTTGAATCTGGACGGCATAAATTAGTAAAAGAAAGTTCCAAAGATAAAATGGTAAAAGAAAGAATGAAACAGGCAGAAAACTTTGTCAAAAGCAAAGATTATGCCAGGGCTCTTGCGTTATACGAAGAAATAGCAAGAGATCATAACAGCTATGCCGCAAAAATGAATGCCGATTATGTCAGGGCATCTGTTTCAAGCGCTGCCGCCGCTTCAGATGAACTGGATAAACTTTTCGCAGAAAGAGGCGGGCCGATTGACAAGGCAGTAGAAGGCGCGGTTGCGGCTCTCGCAGCAGCATTGCCTGCTGGCGAAAATATAACGATCATGAAATCACAGTCTGCTCAGTTGGGTATGCTTGATCGCATCGCAGATCGCTTAACCGATGCCGTAATTCAGTCTGGACACCTAACATTAATCGACCGTTCGAATCAGGCTTTGATTGCCGCCGAGCAGGACTTCCAAATGTCTGGAAACGTCAGCGATGAATCAGCCATTTCCATAGGCCGCCAGCTTGGCATTAGGTATATTGTCTTATGCTGGATAAGCGGTGAAATGAGCGAAAGAAAATTCTATATAAGGGCCTTGGATATAGAAACATCAGCAATTGCAGTTCAAAGCAGCTTTGATATATAAGATATCAATGCTCTGAAAAAGCCGCCCTTTATGGGGCGGCTTTTTTTATGGCGGGGCCTGCTTCTGGCTTGTTATTTTATGTTCCGCTAAAAATAGATCCAGCACTGTAAGAAATAAAATCACTAGCAAAGGGCCAAGAATAAACCCGTTAAAGCCAAAAACGCTTACCCCTCCTAGTATTGCAAAAAATATTATCAAGGGATGAATGTTAAGCCTGTCCCTCATAAAAATCGGCCTTACAACAGTATCTATACCGGAAATAAGCACCACGCATAAAATCAAAAAGACAATTCCTGCTGTAGTATTTCCTTGGGCAATGATAATAATTCCCATAGGAAGATACAGTATCCCCGCGCCGATTATTGGAATAAATGTCAGGAAGAATGTAACTACCGCTAAAACAAGTGAGCCTGTTATTCCGAAACTTACAAAAATTATATAAGCTACAACTGCCTGTAAAAGGGCAACTATTATATAGCCTAAAAATAAATTACGCGTAATATCAAGAAATTTTACAGAAAGGGTGCTTGTATATTCTTTTTTTATAGGTATGGCACGAAGCACAAGGCTTGTAAGGTAAGGGCCGTCAACATAAAGAAAAAAGAGCGTGAACAACATTAACATAATGCTTATCAAAAAACTGCCTATGTTCATGGCAATCCCCGTACTCATTGTGCCGGCAAAACTTAAGCCCCTGCCTATTAAGCCCCTTAATTCCTGAATTATTGTTTCTGCATCAACATCAAGAAAATTTCCAAAAGCATTTTTTATAAACCCGGCTATATTAATAAAGAAATCATGTAAATAATCTGGTCTTTCAGTCAGAACGCCCTGCAGGTATTGCCCTAATTCCAAAGCTTGCCTTAAAAACAGGAAGAGAATAACAAGTATCGGAAGAAGTATTAATAAAATAGTGCCAAATGCAAAAACTCCTGCCCAGACATTACGCAGAACCTTCCCTTTCGTTGTATCAAAATTTAATTTTTTTATAAGACGGCGGTGCAGGGGGCTGATAATAATGTAAAGCAATATTGACCACATCAAGACCGTAAAAAACGGAGTCAAAAGACGCAGCACGACGATAAAAAGTAAAATGAGAATTCCTGTAAAAATATAACTTTGCATCCGCTTGGGGTTTTTTTGCGGTTGCTCAAGTTCGGAATTTTTCATAATCCCTGTAATATCCTTTCTGCTTCGGATTTATTCTCGTAATTTGCATTTCTTTGCAGTAAATCCTCGATGTGTTTTTTTGCATCATCTGTCATCCCAAGGCTTATGCATATTTTTCCCAGTTCAAAAATAGCATCCCAGTTATTAGGATTAAGCCGTATAACCGCTTGGTATGAATTTTGCGCTTTTACAAGATCGCCCGCGCTTGTATATGCCCGCGCTAAATTTAAATGCACGGTAACATTCCCTGATTCTGAAGCAAGGGCTTTTTCGTAATGTTCTATGCTTGCCGGCCAGTTTTCCAGTTTTGCAAATACGGCTCCAAGGTTATTGTTTACTTCAAAATTGGCTGGGGCTGTTCTGTAGGCTTCAAGAAGAAAACGAATGGCATCTTCAAAATTTCCCCGGCTTAGGTAAAGAGAACCTAGGTTTATCCGCGGGCGAAGATAGGCTGCATCCAATGAAGCGGCATTTTGATATGCGGCGGCGGCGGAATTGTAATCGCCTAATGCTTCATGGGCAAGGCCCAGGGTATAGGCATAAACGGCATTGGATGAATTGCCTTCGAGGGCAGCCCTGGCAAAAGAAAGCGCTTCGACATTTTTATTAAGGGCAAGTTTTACCACCGCCATATTGTAATTGGTTTGACCGTCTCCGGGGGCTGCCTGTAAAGCTATGGCAAAAGATTCTTCTGCTGCGGCATAGCTTCCGGCTTCTATCTGGGAAATGCCCATCTCCCTTAAAGAAGCTAAATCGCCGGGATTCAATTTAAGGGCATTTTGAAAAGCGTCTATCGATCCTCTATAATCTCTCTTTATAAAAAGTATTCTTCCGGCTTCGCGGTATGCCAAAGCGTAATCCGGTCTTAGGGAAATTGCCCTGTTATAAGCTGCAAGGGCTTCATCATTGCGGTTTAGTATCCGCAAGGTGCCGCCTAAATTGTACCAGCCTGTGTCAAAACGGGGGTTCAGCCTGACAGCATTTTCAAAGGCAGCTCTGGCATCGGTAAAATTTCTGACATTAAAATAACACCGGCCTAAATCATAAGCATAAATATAATTGGAAGGATCAAGCCGCACGGCTTCCCTTAATTCGGCAATGGCCTTTTCCCATTCGTTTTGGTCCATGTAGATTTTTCCCAGCGTATAACGCGGAAGCCCCAGGCTTGAGTCTTTGCTGATAGATTCTCTAGCAAGTTCCTCTGCTTTTGCCGCTCCTTCAGTGCCGCCGAATTCGTACCAGGCCTCCGCCATATCTGCCAGTTTCTGAGCTTCGAACCTGTTCTCGCCCGGCGGCATTCTGGAACGCGCCAGATCGAAAAGCCTTTGCGCTTCCTGGAAATTCCCCTTTTCCAGCTCTGCCCTTGCCTGGGAAATTAAATCGTTTACTGCGCGCATTTCTTCCTGCAATTTTTGTGAAACACGGGCAAGCTCTTCCTGCTCGGCCCTGCGTCTTGCAGCCGCCGCTTCCTGGCGCATACGCTGTTCGGCGCTGTCTTCAACAGGTTGCTCTGTATCTACAACAATTTCATGCGCAGAAGATGCGCCTCCGGGAAAAGCAAGTTTATCCAGCAATATCATATTCCTAAGTTCAAGCAAATCAGTATTTTCAGGGTAAAGGGCAAGCAGCTTGTCTATAAGATCAAGAGTCTTTTGACGGTCGGAGGCATCCAGAAGAAGTTCCTGCAGCAAGAGCAGATCGGGGTTGTTTGGATCCAAAGCCAGAAGGCTGCCAATTAATTCCATGGCCTGGCGGCGGCCTCCGGTGTTTAGAATCTGTTCGATAAGCAAAAGCAATTGGGCATTTTCCGGGTCTTCCTCAAGCAGGCGTTTTATAAGTTCCATTGCCTTATGGTACTCACCAGAAGCCAGCAATTCCCTGGCTATATTTATTTGCTCTTCATAATAATTCAATGCCCTGCCCTGGCCGCCAAGCAGATCATTCCTATCCAATATTAAGAAAATTACCGCTGCGGCAAGCATAAATATTATTACAATAGCGGATATGCTGATAACAACAATTTTTTTAGTCGAGCTCAAATTCTCCCTCATAACCTTCAATATCTTCGGCGCCGCTTGAAAGCCCTTGACTGGCTTCTGCAGCAGCCTGCAATGAAGCGGAAACTTCATCTAAAAGACGCTGCCTTCTTTCTGCCTCTGCACGGGCATTCTCTTCTGCAACCAGCCTGCGTCTTTCCGCTTCGGCAAATTCCGCTCTTATATAAACTGTAAGCCTCTCCACCTGCTGCCTCTGAGGGCTGCGGGATGCCAGCCGTAAATATTGTTCATAATTTTCCAAGGCTTCCTGAAGTGAAGTACCTTCTCTAAGAGAGGGTGCTTGCATCAGAGCATTGGCTTTGCCCAAATATGCGGATGAATATGAAGGATCCGCGGCTATGGCATCTGAATAATTTTTTTCAGCCTCGCTAAAACTGCCTTTCTTAAAATATACATTCCCTAGGTTATTTAAAACATTTGCTTTTAAAACCCCGGCATTGGCCATTATTTGACGGTATACCGCAATGGCCTCGTCAAGACGGTCTAATTGCTCATAAGCAATGCCCAAGTATAAATATGCCTTTACATTGGCAGGGTCTTCTGCAATTGCATTTTCAAGGTACATAAGCGCTTCGTCGGGCTTGTTCCGCCTGAACAGTTCTTCGCCTGTGCTAAAACTCGCCTGCCCTTTGCACACCATTACCGTGAAAAGCAAAAGAAAAACCGTAAAAATATTTCTTTTCATATCTTCTATATTATCGGAAAAAAATGTAATGTGCAAAAGGCTGTAATTAGTGCTATAATTTATATATTAGGAATATTTATGGGAATTTTATCGATTCAGTCACATGTGGTTTATGGTTATGCGGGAAATTCTGCCGCGGTTTTCCCTATGCAGCGGCTTGGGCGTGAAGTATGGGCAGTCAATACAGTTGAATTTTCAAATCATACCGGCTACGGCGCATGGACAGGGAAGGTTCTGGGCGCTGAACTTGTAAGGGATTTGATTAATGGCCTTGAGCAAAGAGGCGTTTTAAAAAATTGCGAAGCTGTGCTGTCGGGTTATTTGGGAGATGCCTCTGTCGGGGATGTAATCGCAGATGCCGTCAAGCGGATAAAGGCATTATCGCCAAAAGCGCTCTATTGCTGCGATCCTGTAATGGGCGATGCGGGCAGGGGTTTTTATGTAAAACCGGATATTCCTGCCTTGTTCAAAAACGAATTAGTTCCTTTAGCGGATATTATTACACCTAATCAATTTGAGCTGGAGGCATTAACCGGCATTGAAATAAACGGCATTGACAGCGCCCGTAAAGCGATTAATATTCTTCACGAAAAAGGCCCGGGGATTGTTCTTGTTACAAGTTTTCTCTCAGACGATATCCAGGGGCAGATTGGGATGCTGGCCTCTGACAAAAACGGCATTTATTCAATAACTACCCCCCGGCTTCCTATTGGCCCTGTAATAGCAGGATCCGGCGACATTACAGCGTCTGTTTTTTTATCAAGATACCTTGAAACAAATGATATAAAAAAGGCGCTTGAAAAAAGCACGGCATCGGTTTACGGCATTTTGGAGGCAAGCTGGAATTCTTACAGCAAAATGCCTTCCCTGGAGGCACCGTTGGAGGAACCTCCTTTGGAGCTTAGGATCATTCAAGCGCAACATGAGCTTGATTCCCCAAGCCATTTATTTGAAGCAAAAAAAGTTGCAGGCATTAATGGAAATTACAGCTAACACAGTATGGGCAAAGACGGCTCCGTATGAACGGTTTTTTGATTTTATAGCCCCTGATGCAGACCGTTTTGAAATTCTCCTTGATGTTTTTAAAAAATACAATCTTAACACACTGCTTGTTACAATAAACTCTAACCGTCATTTTTTCATTTTTCCCAATGGTATAAATTTAAAACTTTCCGCCGGTGATAAATTTCCTTTTAGGGGAAAAACCCCTGTGGTTTTGGCTGCCCATTATGACAGGGTTCAAGGCAGCCCCGGAGCAAATGACAACAGCGTAGCGGTTTTTTTATTGATAAAAGCAGCGCTTTATCTTCTTAAGTTTGGAAAAAAGAACTGGATAATAATTTTTACAGACAAGGAAGAGCTTCAAAAAGGAGAAGACATAAAAGATCAGGGGTCTTTCAGCCTGACAAAAAAACTTGTTGCGCTGGGACTGGAAAATGCCCGGATTTTTAATTTTGATGCCTGCGGCACCGGCAATACTTTTGTCTTTTCCAATACTGTTGATTATCTTTTAAGAAAAAAAACCGCATTTAAACATATGCGCACCAGCAAGATAATAGCGTACCTTAAAAACAAGGCTATAATTACAGCTAACTACCTTAATCTGAAAAATGTGCTTTTAGCCCCCATCCCTTTTTCTGATGATGCGGGTTTTTTAAGAGGCGGAATTCCCGCCCAGACTATCACCATGCTGCCTGCCGACGAAGCAAAGCCTTTTGCTTTTCAGCTTATTAACCAGCCAGATTTTGCAGATCAAATAATTATTAATTCGGGCAAAGATTCCAAAAGCAGCCCGCATTATCCGCAGACATGGCGTAATTTAAACAGCCCTTCTGACACTCATTTGCACTTGACCCCTGAGCATTATGAAAAAATTGTCCGTTTTGCAGTTGAACTCTGCCGTTAAACGACATTTAATCTTGTCTATAACTTCATTGGAGTCACCTTTGCGCTAACCCAACTGATACCGGGGTACTTCCAGAGCCATGAAGAAAGGGCGGTAAGATCTGCATTTTTTAATGACAACGCTATTTTTTTAAGGTTTGTTCTATAATGTCGCCAAATGTCTGTTTCATTTCATGTATTATATCCTTACGAAGTAATTCAAGTTCTTCTCTGGGTGAATAGTCAACAAGGAATAATTCATACACTTTTATATTCATAGATAAAGCTATGCGTTCAAGGACTTGTGATGTGGGAAATTTACGGGCAATTTCCATCATAGCAAGGTACTGAGTGGAAATCCCTGCTTTTTCAGCAAGTTTTTCCTGCGAAAAACCGCATTTCCGGCGGTTTTCACGCAAATTTTTTGCAAAAATCTCCCTAAGGGAACTTGTTTTTTCCATAATAATTGCCTGTAAGTTAATATTATAAACTTTTTTAAGTTGACAAATTGCCTAATATTCAATATTATTGACTAATAGATGATGGTTATGGTATTAATTATTGAGTACCAAGTTAAAATTTTATCAAGGAGTTTTTATGAAAAGAGGAATTTTTGGGAAGAAAAAAATTGTGTTTTTTCTGTATCTGGTAATTGTTGGGTTGTTTCTAATAAGCTGTATATCAGTAAACATGGACTACATTGAACCCAATATTGATATCGCAGATCATGCTTCTTTAAGCATTGATTACGATATAAAATTAAAATCTGTTGATATTAATAAAAAAGAAAGAATACGTTCAACTTCACGGCCGGTTCTTTTGCCACCTGGAGAGCGCACTATTCGTGTGGAATATGAACAAGCGCCTGCTAGTTTTGACCGTCCTCGGGAAATGCCAAATGCAAATGCAATTGTTGTGGAAAGCGCTTATTTTAGGGCATTTCGCGGTTCTGATGGTAGTATTACATCATATGCTATAGACATCACATTCAATTTTGAAGCAGGACGCAACTATTTCTTGTGCAGACCAACTCACGATGAATTAGGTGTCAGAATAGGATTCTCTGACCCATCAAATAAATTAATCATTGTCGATGAAACCGATCCTTCATCTGCATGGGATGCCGAGCATTTGTCAGAAATTACACGCGAGTTTTTGTTAGAAAGAGCGGAGAAACGTAATACAAAGATAAAAGAAGCCAAATTGGAAGCGGGGCAAGGCAAATAATAGTCACGCTATGGTGTCATGGTCACATAAAAATGCCTGACTTAATATATCCCTGCCCTTGAGGGTGGGTAAATATAACAAAACAAGCGGTAACGCAAACGGTGTCAGTCATGCAAAATTCATAGTGTCGGTACAAAGCAGGGTACACCATATATGGTGTTTCGAATGAAAAATGAAAAAGAATTGCTGTTTACAAGCTGATCGGAATATCTTGTCTTCATTATGAAAGCTGCAATAGGGCTTTGAATAGTCCATTGGGAAAAAAGGTGACACAGGCAACATACACATATACCTACTTGTCAAACCGCCGTAATTGTGTGATAATTAAGTAATGGAAAATATGGCAGAAGAGCTTAGGAATATCAATCAAACGCTCAAGGAAATTGCGGCTGCGGTTGCAAAACCGAAAGAAAACAAGCTCGTAAAAGTTCTTGAACTCTTGGCTATAATAGGCACAGCGACAACGCTCTTGGCAGCAGTTGAGATTATTAGAAATTGGATTTTAGGAGAATAATATGCCATATCAAGCAATTGTTTTGTTATTTGCTTCCGCTATTTTTTTTACAATATTTATAATCTTGCGGCACATGAGAAAAAACAGTTAGCGCATAGGTATCTATCACCGGTGCATGACCGCTTGAACTGTTCGGAATTTCCGAACAGTTGCCTCCGCCAAGTTCCCCCTTCTTCCGCTGGAGTTTGTAGGAAAATGTCTCTCACAGCGTTCACGGCGTAAACTAATCTTGCTGACAATTATTAAAGAGTCCGCGAATTACGCGGATTAACGCGGATACACTATTTT
>Ga0099364_10007704_pt1 | contig 15323 bp, 14 predicted proteins | sample TergutTh196P3_FD_73070 | JGI IMG/M metagenome (GOLD analysis project Ga0099364, IMG submission 73070) | Microcerotermes parvus P3 segment gut microbial communities from Pointe-Noire, Republic of the Congo - Th196 P3 | ecosystem: Host-associated > Arthropoda: Insects > Digestive system > Gut ... | reverse complement strand
TGAGGCGAGGAAAACTCTCTCTCTCTCTCTCTCTCTTAGCAAAATATGCGAGATTACCAAATTATTTGTGTTAAAAATACGGCGCATAAATTAAATTTACAATGTAGGGGCGTAATGTATTATGTTTTGCATTTAGGGCGTAATATATTACGCCCCTACGGTCTTTTTCCGTTGCAAAGATATTTTTTTTTTATTTGACATGCAAATTTTGAAAAAAATGATTGATTTAAACAACGAAAACACAAATTCTTCTTGCAGATTTATTATAAGTTTTCGCTATCCGGAAAATCGAAAACCGTAATCGGACGTTTAAAAATTTCGTCGAGAGAAATTTGAAAAGTTTCGGTAGTTGCTACGCCGGATATTACGGTCAATTTTTCGAGAATAATACTCAACAAATGCCTGTTCGTTTTGGCGTAGACCTTTACAAACATCGCGTATTTTCCGGTTGCATAATGGCATTCTACCACTTCGGGAATTTTCTTTATTTCTTCAACCACATTGTTGAAAAACTTCAAATCGCGCAGTACAATGCCGATTAAAGCACAAGTTTGATAACCCACTTTGTAGTTGTCAATCACAAATTCGGAGCCTTTGATAACGCCGGTGTTCATTAATTTTTGCACCCGCTGGTGTATTGCCGCTCCCGACACGTTGCATTCGCGGGCAACCTCCAAAAACGGAATGCGCGCATTTTGTGTGATAAGCTCTAAAATCCTCTTATCCAACCGGTCTAATTGCTGTTTTGACATAATTTAATAGTTTTTGTGCTTGCAAAGATAAACTTTTATCTTTTTTTAGCATTTCAATTAATAATATATTTCTACATTTGCAGGTTGTTTAACAATATAAATTTAAAAAAAAATATACAAGATGAAAAAAATCATTGCATTAACGCTATTAATTGCCGGTTTTGCGTCGTTAGCCACAGCACAAAAACCGGTTATCACTTTTGAGAAAAAAACACATGATTTCGGAACTGTTCCATCAACAGCCGGTAAAATAAGTTGTGTGTTTGAATTTACAAATACGGGCAATGCCGATTTGATTATACCAAATGTATCTGCTACTTGCGGGTGCACAGTTCCCGAGTGGACAAAGACGCCGATTGCGCCTAATGGAAAAGGCAGCATTACAGTAACATACGATGCTACCAATCGTCCGGGTCGTATTGATAAAGACATAACTGTAAGCAGCAATGCCGGACCAAACGAAGTGCTTAAAATCACAGGAGAAGTAACTTTGGGAGAAAAATAGGCAACAAGGCAAATAAATCATAAAAATTAGAAAAATGAAGAAGTTAATAGCAACAGGTATTACGATTGCCTTGTGCGGATTATTGTTTGCACAAGAGCCGGAAATCACATTCGAGAAAAAAATACATAATTTCGGAACTATCAAGGAAGAAGATGGAAAAGCCGTTTATGATTTCGAATTTACCAACACAGGCGATGCCGATTTAGTATTAAAAAACGTACAGGCATCGTGCGGTTGTACCACTCCCAGTTGGACAAGAACGCCCGTTCCTCCCGGAGAAAAAGGAGTGATAACCGTTTCTTATTCCACCATCGGTCGCCCGGGACAATTCTCAAAATCAATTACCGTAACAACAACTACCGAACAGCGCGAAGTACTGACTATTAGAGGAGATGTAACCAAAAAACCCGCCTCTATCGAAGAGCGATTTCCTTCGAAAGTGGACGGCTTGCGTTTTAAGTCGAAGTTTGTAAATCTTGATAATATTGATAAAAACGAGAGAAAAGTAGAATCAATTGATTTTATCAATACATCGCAAGAGGAAATAACTGTTTCTTCATTCAATGTAAAAAAACATATGGAAGTTCATTTCTTTCCAAGCGTCATTAAACCGGATTCAACAGGCACATTAGCCGTTACTTTCGATGCAAAAAAATGCAACGATTACGGTCCGCAAAATGAACAATTCGGCATTATTTTGAATAAACAAAAAATAGACGCGCCCGAATATCTGTTCACGGTATTTGGCGTAGTTGTTGAACAATTCACCGAAGAACAGCGTAAAAACCCGCCGGTATACGAATTGGCAAAAGCAATCGAATTTGGCGAAGTGCTTGTCAATACAAAAGCAACAGCAGAAACTACCATTACAAATACAGGAAGCGCGCCGCTAATTATTCGTAAAATAACGTTTGAGCGTGCCGACGAGAAATTTATCAGCGTTTCGGCAAGTCAAAAACCGATTGCACCGGGCAAATCCGCTACAATCAAAGTAACGCTCAATGCGAAAGATCTTCCTGTGGGCGCGAAAAACAATAATTTGAGATTAATCGTAAACGAGCCAAAGGACAATCTTAAAACCATTCCGGTTTCTTATACCATTGTGGAAAAAAAATAAGCGCATCATACGATTTATACCCAAAAAAAGGATAATTTCATGCAAATTATCCTTTTTGTTTTTTTCGATTATGGGCTTATTTGTTCAAAAAATTGTATAACCACACAACATTATTTATCTTTGCCAAAAGAAAAGGAAAATTATTACAACGAGTTTTTAAAAATAAAGCAGAAACAACAACATTACACTTTTTGAACAAATTTTAGTATGGAAATTTTAATCACAATCTCAATCGCACTTGCGGTTGCATTAGCCACTGTTTTAGCGCTTTTTATAGGAGAGAAAAAAACTACTCAATCGCTCGAAAACGCACAAAAAGAATATCAAAAAGAGGCAATAGAATTTAATAAAACCATTGCAGAACTGAAAAGTAAAAACGAATTTTTACAAGAAAAAATCGAATTTCAAAAACAGGAAACAGAAAAATTGGGCGAGAAATTTTCTGCCGAATTTAAAAATCTGGCAAATGATATTTTTGAAGAAAAAACGCAAAAATTTACCAATCTCAACGAAGAAAAACTTTCGGGAATTCTCAATCCATTGAAAGAAAAAATTGTCAATTTCGAGAAAAAAGTAGAAGAAAATTACAGCAACGAAAAAGCCGAAAAAGCAACTTTGAGAAAAGAATTAGAGCAAATTGTGTTGATTAACAAACAGATGAGCGATGATGCACAACGCTTGACATCTGCGTTGAAAGGCGACAAAAAATTTCAGGGCGATTGGGGAGAATATCAACTCGAACTCTTGCTCGAACATTCGGGGTTGCAAAAGGGCGTACATTTTCTGCAACAACCAAATTTCAAAACCGAAGAAGGCGCAAATGTTCGTCCCGATTACATTATACAACTTCCTGATAACAAGCAATATATAATTGACAGTAAAATTTCGCTTGTTGCATACGAGCAATATTTTAATGCAGAAGACGAAAGGCAAAAAGAACGTTTTTTGACGGCTCATATCAACAGTATCCGTCAGCATATCAGTGATTTAAGCAACAAAAACTACCAAAATCTTTACTCAATTAATTCTCCGGATTTTGTGTTTATGTTTTTTGCTCTCGAACCAGCGCTTTACATCGCTCTGCAAGCCGACACATCGTTGTTTGAGCGAGCGCTTCAAAAAAATATCGTGCTTGTTTCCATTACAACGCTTATGGCAACGATGCGAACCGTGTCGTTTATTTGGAAACAGGAAAATCAGAAAAACAATGTGCTTGAAATTGCTCGAGAAAGCGGAGCATTGTACGACAAATTTGTGGGTTTTACCGAAGATATGATAAAAGTAGGAAAAACATTGATACAGAGCAAAGAAACTTATGACTTGGCAATGAATAAACTCACCGAATCAACCAAAAAAGGCGATACCATTATTGGCAGAATGGAAAATATCAAAAAACTCGGAGCAAATACCACAAAAAATATTGACAAATCGCTTGTCAATCGCGCTTTGAACGGCACTGATGCACATTAATTGCACTAATTAAGGCAAAGCCTCCAACATTCTCTTTATCACCACCTGCGCCGAAATCTCGCGGTTGGCGGCTTCGGGAATTACGATAGATTGCGGACTTTCGATTACATCGTCGGTTACAATCATGTTGCGGCGCACAGGCAGGCAGTGCATAAAATAAGCGTTGTTCGTCAGCGCCATTTTTTCGGTATTTACCGTCCAATCCATATCTTTACTGAGGATTTTTCCATAATTCGGGTCCTGGTAGGCTGCCCAGTTTTTGGCGTAAATAAAATCGGCGCCTTCAAATGCTTTGCGTTGGTCGTATTCAACTCGTGCGCCGCGCACAAATTTTTCCGCCAATTCGTAGCCTTCGGGGTGCGTAATCACAAAATCGACATCTGCTTCGTTCATAAAATCGGCAAAAGAATTGGGTACGGCTTGCGGCAATGCGCGAGGGTGCGGCGCCCAAGTGAGAACCACTTTTGGACGCGGCGTTTTCTTGTATTCTTCAATCGTAATAAGGTCGGCAAACGCCTGCAAAGGGTGCGCCGTAGCGGCTTCCATACTGAAAACCGGTTTACCCGAATATTTTATAAACTGATTGAGTATAATTTCCTCATAATCAAATTGTTTGTCCTCAAATTGCGCAAATGCACGCACGCCAATCACATCGCAATAGCAGCCCATTACGGGAATTGCCTCCAGGAGATGTTCGGTTTTGTCGCCGTCCATAATTACGCCGCGCTCGGTTTCGAGTTTCCATGCGCCTTGATTTATGTCGAGTACTATCGTGTTCATTCCCAAGTTCATAGCGGCTTTTTGCGTACTCAAACGAGTGCGGAGGCTGTTGTTGAAAAACACCATCAGACAGGTTTTATCTGTGCCCAAATGTTTAAAGGCGTAACGGTTTTTCTTTACTTCTAATGCCTCGCGTACTGCGTTTTGCAGGTTGCCGAGGTCTTTTACATTGGTGTAGGTTTTCATTATATTTACGATTTACTGATTTACAAATTTACAATTTTAATACAAATGCTTTATTTTTCGTACAAATATTCTTCAAATCCTGCTTGTTTGATAAGTTGTTTCCAATATCCCTCTCTTGTCCAAATTTTTCTGTTTGGATTTACATAAAGTAAAAGAAATAAGTCAAACCAATCATTAGGTTTCGCCATTTTTGCACCCGTTTCAAGTTCATTAAAATATAATTTTAAAACTTGTTCAAATAGTTCAATTCGTTTCCAATCAAAATCTACGCTTAATCCGTCTGATTTTGTTTGCATTGCCACAAGTTGATTGATTAATTGCCGATTTAATAAGATGGAATTTTCTTTTCTGTGATTTTCTTTATTTTTGATGTTTGGCTTGATTTGATTTTGTACACATTCATTGCAAAAATTTGTCATTTCTTCCAATTCGTGCTTTCGTGCTTTTACTTCGCTTGCAAACTCTTCTGTTTTTTCTATCGAATATCCTTGTGCTATTTTTTCTGAAAATTTAAAAATATTGCTATGCTGATGTATGTCATAAACATAATTTCTATCACTTACTACTTTTAAATAGGCAAAAGGTGGTTCAAAAATTGCATTTTTCGCTGAATATTTAAACATTGCACGAACAGCATTTTGTGTATCTTCAAAATTTCCTAAATAATTTTCAGTAAAACATAATTCATAAATGGAAAGATGTGTTGCAACCAAAATATCATTTTCTTTTATCTTTGAATTGTCAATCATTCCTCTACCTAAATTATACCAAATATGTGTATCGCAAATTATTTCCATAAATTTTTATTTTTCAAAATTAGCAATTTCCTCCTCCAACTGCAAAAACTACAACAAAAATTCCTCCACATTATCCTTGTTAATTATCTTAAAATCAATATTTTGATAATTATTTGAAAAAGTAAGCGGAAGTCTTGCCTTTGCTTTCGAGTTCCATTTAATTTCACAGGCTGTGAGCCGTCCGTCTTTTTCTTCGATATAGTCGATTTCCTGTTGTTGCGTGGTGCGCCAAAAATAGGAATTTGCCCAAATATTGTTGTATTCGAGAACCTTTTTTCGTTCGGAAATCACAAAGTTTTCCCATAGTCCGCCAATATCCTGCCGTGTGTTAATATCCGAAAAATCGGCGATAACGGCATTGCGAATTCCTGTGTCGTAAAAATATATTTTCTTGCTGAATTTCAATTCGTTACGCAAATTTCGACTAAACGAACCGAGCCGAAAAACGATAAAACATTTTTCGAGCAAGGAAATGTATTTTTCCACCGTTTTTGCGTCAAGCCCAACGGTATTTCCAATTTCCGAAAACGATACTTCCGAGCCAATTTGATATGCCAATGCCTGCAAAAGTTTGGTCAGTTTTTCGGGTTTCTGAATGCCTTCCCATTGCAGAATATCTTTATACAAATAACTGTCAGATAATAGTTTAAGTGTTTTTCGTTCATCGCCTGCATTATTTATCACATCGGGATAATAACCGTAAAGCAATCGGTGGGGCAACATTCGTTTTTCGGTCATAAGTCCGTGATGTTCAACCATTTCTGCAAACGATAATGGAAACATTGTGTATTCCCATTTTCTGCCTGTGAGCGGTTCGTTGGTTTTGTTGGCAATTTCAAATGCGCTACTTCCTGTGGCTACAATTTGCAGGTCTTTGATTTTATCGACCATCAACTTCAATTTTAGCCCAATATCTTCAATTTGCTGTGCTTCGTCAATTATCAAATATTTTTTTCCTTTGAAATACGCCTCCAAGCGCACCGCCGAAACATCGCTGAAAAACGCCCTCGTAGTTGCCTCATCTCCGTTAAACCATTCTACATCGGCTTTTTCGGCAAACAATTTTTCGAGCAAAGTAGATTTCCCCACCTGCCGCGCCCCGAGCAAAATAATCACTTTTCCTTTATGTAAATGATTTTCAATGCTTTTTTGCAAAAATCTTTCTACCATATCGCATTATTTTTTTGCAAAGATATAATGTTTTCGGAATAAATTCCGATAATATTATGTTTTTATCGGAATTTATTCCGAAAATATATCATTTATTGTTCAGTTATTTTTATAATTTCGCACCCGCTTTTTCGCACATTGCGCGTAAATCGTAACCATTTTTATCTACTTGAAATGCCATTTTTGTTGCTGCGAGCGCTTTTTGAGGGCAGTTATAAATGCAGCCCAAACACATATCGCAGGCGTTTCCAAAAACAGGCTTTCCGTCTTCAATTTGAATGTTGGACGAGCAACAGTTTTTGGCACAAAGTCCGCAAGCGTTGCAAATTTCCGAAATTTTTATGCCGTTTCCAAACTTTTTTGTGCCTTTTTTCTCTGCTTCGCCCAATGCAGAAATCAGATAATCAATCCAATAAATTGATTTTTTTTGTTTCTTTTCCAATAAAACCGCTTGTGCAATTTCTTCAATTTTCGGTGGTAATTCTGTAAGAATGCGGGTGTATTTTTTTTCTTCCGGCGCTTTCATCCAATTGTTCGGCATTCGTATCATTTCTTCAAAAACTACATTAAAATTGCTTTGTTTCAACAATTTAACGGTTTTAACTCTGGCTGCCGAATTGCTTATTATATCGCCGCCGCCCGAAATAGAAATTACCGCCGTTGTGCAAACATTCCCTTCCAAATGTGCAATCCATTCATAAACAGGTAGAGGCGCGCAAAAAGAATGTACCGGAAAAATCAGCATATAATAATCTGCTTGAAATTCGTCGTTTTTTTCAATTTCTTTTCTAAAAATTCGATTTATCTCAATTTGTATATTATTGATTTTTAATTTTTCTGCCAACAATTCGGCGATTAATTTTGATCCGCCTGTGCCGGTATAATAATCAATTCGGATTTTTTTCATTGCATTTCATTTATTTTTCTTCAAATTCTCGCTCAATCGCCAATAATGCGTTTTGCAACTCTTTTGTCGAAAGCAAAGCGGTTTTACATACGCTATCCGTCATTGCGGGCTTGACCCGCAATCGCAAAATGACGATTGTATTCGGCTTTTATTGCCTCAATATATTCATTATCAACTCCTATTTCTTCGCTTAAATCTTTCCATTCGGGATTAAAATCGTTTATCAATTTGTTTTTCCATTCTCGTTTCCAATTTTTTAGTTGTTTTTCTCGTACAATAGCATCTGTCATTAAAATATATCTTTCGAAATAGACCAATTTGTCACAGTTATATTTGTAAGTAAATCCCTTGTTTATTTTTGCCTTATGTTCGGCAACACGACGAACAGCGTCATTTGTAACGCCAAGATACAAAACTGTGTTGTATGTATTTGCTAAAAAATAGATATAGGCATTATCATTCACACGGCATTCCTCCATTGTTTTTGCGATTGCGGGTCAAGCCCGCAATGACGAACCATCGTAACTGCTTTTCCCTGCCTGTTGTAAAGATTGCTTTCGATATAAAGCATAATCATCTGGCTGTTGACCGGCAAAGCGGCTTTTATTTGACCGGTTTTTATTTGCTGTTTTAGATTTCGCAGCCAGTCGTGGTATTCGGTATGGATTGTGGTGCGGGTCATTGTATTTACTATTTTTTTGCCACAAAAATACGATATTTTACGACAAATCAACAATATCTTTCAATTCTATACCCAACGCTTCGCAGATTTTATACAATGTAGAGTATAAACTTGCTCTGAAATATAAAACCTCACGCGACGAATAGGACAGAATAAGTGAAGCTTTTGATAGGACGTCATTTCTTCATCATTAATCATTATTATACTTTAATTTCGTTCTATTAACATTTTGTTGACAGTTTGTTGATATTCTTTGCGGACTTTTAATCGCGTCAAAATGAGAGATTTATAATTATTGTTGCGCAAAAACGAAATATTTGTGCAAATAAAAAAGGGGAATAATTCAAATATTCTTTTTACCTTTGCCGCGGTTTTTTTACATTTCAATGAATAATGGAAAATTATTTTTGAAATGTCTAACAATACAAAAACTTCACGGAATACAATATGAAGAAACTATACCTACTGCTTGTTTCATTGTCTTTTTGTACATCTCTCTTTGCACAGTATTATGTCGTAACAGGTAAAATTTTCGATAATGCAGATAAGGTTTTATTGCCTAATGCCCAAGTATTAATAGTTGGCGAAGCAGGCGCCAGAGTAATTGCCGATGAAGATGGGAATTATCGGGTTGCCGTTTTGCAACGAGAGGTTGAATTGGAATTCAGACATACAGGTTACGAAAACGTGATAAAAAAAGTATCTTTTGAGAAAAAAGATGCAGTCAAATTAGATGTCGGAATGTCGTTGTCGGGAACTCAAATGTTGAACGAAGTATATGTTACCGGCGAACGTTACAGCGTAGAAAAACTCACAAATCCGCAATCGGTTGATGTGATAAGCCTCAAAGATATAGAGCGCAAAAATGCGACCACATTAGACAATGCACTGGGAAGCGTTGCCGGTTTGACTATTATAGACAATGAGCCGCAGGTACGCGGAGGCAGTGGATTTAGTTCGGGAATGGGCTCGCGCGTGATGATTACTTTAGACGATATGCCCATTTTGCGTGCCGATGCCGGTCGCCCCGCGTGGAATTTGGTACCAATGGAAGATGTGGCGCAAATCGAAGTGATGAAAGGCGCATCATCGGTAATGTATGGCTCAGCGGCAATCAATGGCGTGATTAATGTGCGCACACAATTTGCCAAAAGCGAACCGGTAACAAAAATAGGTATCTATGGCGGATATTATAACAAACCGGCAGATTTAAGCAAATCGCCATGGGGAAACGGAACCTTTCCGTTGAAATTCGGCGCCACCATGTCGCATGCACGCAAGATTGGGAAAAAAGTAGATATTACGGCTGCTGTTGAATATGCCGACGACGACGGCTATCGGGGCGGTACCGGTTGGCGAGACAAATATGGTTCGGCGCCGTTCGCAGGCAACCAAGAAAACTGGTTAGTAAAAGCCGAACGACGCATACGCGCCAACGCCGGCGTACAATACAATATTTCGCGAGCATGGCAGTTGTCGCTCAACGGAAACGTTATGTACTCTGATAACAACCAATGCCACTTTTGGAGCGATGCCAATACCGGTATCTACAATACTTATCCCGGCACATTAAGCCATTTTATTGATCTGATGGCATTTGTGGATCCGCAAGTGAAATATACAGACAGATTTGGCGGTATACACAATTTAAAAAACCGCGTGCTCTATTCTGACAATAAAGGCTCTTCGAAAATGTATTTTTCCTCGGAGGATTCCGTAAAAACGATAAAGCAAAATGCCGCATCGCTCACTACCTACAATGCCTATACTTACAAAAAGAAACTCAGTGAGCGTTACAATTGGAATATAAACGCAGGTATTAGTAATCAGTATGCCTATTCATACGGTACGGTTTTTTCGGGCATTGTGAACGAGAGCAATACCGATACGGTTGGCACACATTTTGCTAATAATTTAGCCGTTTTTTTCCGTACCGATATTAGTGTATTGAAACAAAAAAACCTCAACATCAGTTTTGGCGGTCGTTGGGAATCTTGCTTTATTGACGATTTTTATGAGGGAAAACCTATTTTTCAGGTTGGGTTGAATTATCACATTCCAGTGTCTTATACTTATTTTCGTTTTAATGTTGGGCAGGGCTATCGTGCGGCGACCATTGGCGAACGTTATATCACAACAATTGTAGGCAACTATGGCTTTTATCCCAATCCCGAATTGAAATCGGAAACAAGCGTAAATACTGAGTTTGCAATACAACAAATGGCAAAATTCGGCGAATTTTTTGAAGGATACATTGATATAGCAGGTTTTTATCAAATCTACGACAATTACATTGAGTTTGCCATGGGACCCTTTAAACCCAATAAAACTTCGTCAGAGTTAGGCATCGGGTTCATGTTTTTCAATACGGGACCGGCTCGAATTTACGGTACCGAAGCGCAAATTGCAGGAAAAGGACGAGTGGGACGCTACTTTGAGTATATGTTAACACTAGGGTATACCTACTCTATACCACAATCATTGAATGGCGATTATGTGTATAAAGAAACTCCCGGTATGATACATTCATTAAAAAAGCAGTCATTGTTATTACCGACAATACGTGAGACATTGCCCTACAAAATGCCTGACAACTTGCTTAAATACCGCATACAGCACGTAGGAAAAAGCGATGTATATATAACTTTTATCAAGCGTTTTACTTTGGGATTTTCGGCAAAATATTTCAGTAATATGAAAAATGTGGATGTGCCTTTTTATAAATATGATGCCGATGATTTTCCGTTTTACGGAGTAAGAGAATTTATGAATCGCCAGCAATATGGAATGTGGGTATTTGACATGCGTTTTGCTTTCGAAACCGATAAATTCACTGCTGCTGTTACCTGCAATAATTTATTAAATAAAGAATATTCCTTGCGCCCTCTGCATGTGGAAGCGCCTCGCACTATTGTTGTGTCACTCAATTACAAATTCAGCGACTTTATTCCGGGTAAGTTTTTCACCAAAAAAAAATATAACAATGGAAATGGTTCAATGTAAATTTCGTTCGATATTAAATAATGGAAAATTATTTTTGAGATGTCTAACTACAGAACGCATTGTAAAAATGCAAATTAGACATTCATATTGATTAAGTTGAAATCCTCCGATGATTAGCTAAAATTCCAAAATTCACTTATTTTATACAAATTCTAATAAAAAAATAATGGTTATGAAAAAAAGTATTATTGCTGTAATATGCAGCGCGGTATTATTTATTTCGGGATGTAAAACACCAAACCCGCTTCCTCCTGATCCGGTAGAACCAATAAAATCGGAAAAAATTTCGTATGATTTCGAAGATTGGAGTTATGATTGCATGGCTTGGTTTGTTTCCGGCAACCAAATTCTTACAGGAACAGCGCTGGACGAAAAAGATGAACCTGTGTATTTTTACGACACAAAAAACGTGTTTTACACGACACTTAACAATCTTCTTGCCGTAAAAGAATTGTCGGGAATGGCTCCACCTGAACTTTCCACTTTTCCCGACACTTTAGCCGCACAAAGTGGACATGGAGATTATGCAGCAAGAATGGTTTCACAATGGTATGTGTTGGGTACACCGCCAATTTTTATTCCGGGTGTAATCGGTACATTTGTGGTGGATATGGGTGCGTTTGCCAATGGAGATATGGAGAACCTTTTGCGTTTAGGCCGTCCACATACGACAAACGATGATGTAATTACTCTTTGGTATAAATACGAACCGGTAAATGGCGATTCTGCGGCAATTTTTGTTGACTTATGGAAACTGAACGGTACAGAACGCGATACGATAGGCTCTTTGCGGAAAGTTATCAAGGAACGTGTTCCTGAATGGAAACAAGAAACCTTTGATATTAAATACAAGCCGGGTAGAGAAAACGAGAAACCAGATGCTATGTGTATGTTGTTTGTAAGCAGTGCAAAATTCAATGTAAACAATCTTTTCGATTGTGAAGGACAAGTAGGTAGCACACTGTGGATTGACGATGTAGAAGTTGGAAAAAAACAGTGATACAAAAAAATCAAAAAAAATAGTTTATGAAAAATTTTTATTTAAGTTTTATAATGTCGGCAACAATAGTTGTTGCAACATTTGCAGTGCAGCCCGAATTGACAGATTTACCGGACGCATACGGCGAACAGTTGAAAAATTCCACTTTTAATGGAGAATGGAATGATATTACTTACATTCCTGCCGGCAATGGCGCTTCGACAACAGGAAAAGAGCCTGTCGGTTGGCATTCGTTCCTTTCAGGTGGGGGAATGTTTATTGATGCGGCGGCACAGAATGCTTTTCAATTGAATTATTCTTCCGATTTACGTCCGGGCGCTCCTGAAAACGAAAAAAGTTGCAGAATCAACTCAAGGGCAGTTGTTATTGGGTCAAATGAAATAATAGCCAATGGAAATATTACTACCGGTAAAATTAATGCAGGCTCTATTTCTGCCATTCATTTAGGAAGTAACTATAACTATACGATTAGACCGGACGAAAGCAACGACTACAGTATAGATTATGCTACTCCATTTTCTTCAAAGCCCGACTCAATTACCGTTTGGGTAAAACTCATTACCAACAGCGATGATAATAATGCGCGCGTGTCGGTGTTGCTTCACAATTCGTTTGATTGCAGAGATGCACCATCAAGAGAGGACGACAGAAACAGTATTGGAGGATTTGCAGAAGCTCGATTCAATAGAAAAGGACAAGTTTGGCAACGCCTTTCCATACCTTTTAAATATTTTCCAGAAACGTATATTTCTTTTAACACGTTTAATAATTCAGGCGGAACAAAAGAATATGATATTAAAAATGTGCAGCCGGAGTATATCCTTGTAACATTTACCACAAACGAAAGGGGCGGCGGCGGCACAGGCGTTGATACCTTATTGATTGACGACATTTTGATGGTTTACAAACCAAAAGTACACATTGCTTCCCTGCAAACCGTTGAAAACGAAGAAAACACCTTCCAATTAGACTATACGATTAGCGGCACGATGTCGCCCTACAATTTGAATGCCGAAGCAAATGAAGTGATTGTCGAACTTTCGGATGCAGACGGCAGTTTCGACAGTCCAACCGTGTTGGATAACAAAGAGAGCGATGTATCGGGCAACTTTACCCTGACGCTCGAACCCGAATTGTTTGAAGGAAACTACAAGCTTCGTCTTCGTACCACCAACTATCCGGCAATATCCAACGTTATTCCTGTGGAAACCGGAGAATTTGGGCAGGGCATAAAAAATGCAAAAGTCCCGCAGTTCAGCATTTTGCCCAATCCGGTACGCGAGCAGTTTACGGTTCGCAGCGAACAGGCAATAGAACGAGTAGATATTTTTAACACAATAGGAATGTTGGTGTTAACACAGCAAGCCGACGGAAATGAAACTACCGTGCAGGTTTCAAATTTACCGAAAGGCATCTATTTTGTCAAAGCAGGTAAGGTGATGCAAAAAATGATTAAAAATTAGGCTGAAAACTGCATAATCAATAATAAGTTTAACCGCGAAAAACACTATGTTTTACACAACGTACACAAAGGACTGATGGTCAATACCAATCCTTTGTGTACGTTGTGAAATTATTTTGTGAACCTCGTGGTAAAAAATACTTTTCAGAACAATCTCTTCCTCAAAAAAAATCCCCCCATAATGGAAATTTATTTTTGAAATGTCTAACTACAGTAATCGAAAATCTAAATCGATTAAAAAATAATTATTAATTAATTTTACTTTTTTATGAAAAAATTTTATTTAAGTTTTGTAATGCTTGCAACGATAGCTACGGTATCGTATGCAGTTCTACCTGAGTTTACGGATTTACCAAACGCCTACGGCGAGCAATTAAAGAATTCTACCTTTGATGGCGATTGGGAAACAACAAACAATGAACCTGCTGATGCTTCGTGGCACTCGTTTAATACAGCGCTTTTTGCAAACATGTCATCTGCTACTACAGCCCAGTTTAATTTTAACACAACTACAACTCGTCCCGGTTCGAAAACTGATGCCGGAAGCGCAAGATTAAGTGCACGAAGTGTATTAGGCGTCATAGCAAACGGCAACGCTACAACCGGACAAATTTATGCAGATGTAGGCGCACTGTCTTCAACAGCAGATTCCCGAAATTTGACAAAATGTTACAACAGAACCGTAAGAACAGATTCCCGTTTCAATACACCCTTTGAATCAAAGCCTGATTCTGTGACGGTATGGGTTAATTTCCAGCCTATTAATACAACAAGCCAATATGGACGTGTATCTGTTTTTATTCATGGAGACGCCAATTTTCAAGACCCGCCATCTACATCGGCGTTGCGCGACCAAGTGATTGCTTTTGCCGGAGAAGAATTTCTTCATACAGGCGGCTGGGTACGCAAATCAATTCCTTTTCAGTATGAAAACTACGAATCATTCATAGATTATACAAATTCAACATTATCGAATAATACAACAACCTACCCAACGGCAAATGTTGATCCAAAGTATATCATTACTACGGTAGCCACCAATAGAGTGCCCGGTGGAAATGCATCTGACGTGCTTTATATGGACGATTTTCTGATGATTTACAAACCCACCGTAACTCCAAGCAAATTGGCATTTACCACCGATGCCTTACAGCAGGGAAAAATACACGCAACATTATCTTACACACTTGTGGGAACCATGTCGCCCTACAACTTGAACGCTGCTCTCAATGAAGTAATCGCAGAACTTTCAGATGCAAACGGTAGTTTCGACAATCCAATTGAATTGGGACGCATTACTTCCGATGTATCTGGTGAACTGCCGATTATGTTCCCCGAAAACATTCCTTTCGTGAATGGTTACAAAATCCGCATTCGTACCACTAACTATCCATTGATTTCCGAAACAAGCATAGAGGTCGTGCTGCCGGCTACGGGCGCTCCGGCTACAGATGTTACTCTCAACTCATTTACAGCCAACTGGCTTGCAATA
>Ga0099364_10007703_pt1 | contig 15324 bp, 12 predicted proteins | sample TergutTh196P3_FD_73070 | JGI IMG/M metagenome (GOLD analysis project Ga0099364, IMG submission 73070) | Microcerotermes parvus P3 segment gut microbial communities from Pointe-Noire, Republic of the Congo - Th196 P3 | ecosystem: Host-associated > Arthropoda: Insects > Digestive system > Gut ... | reverse complement strand
GGGAAGTATTCGGACAGCAGGTTGATTTTGCCTTCCATAACGGCGGCAATATGAGAGCGGAACTTCCCAGGGGTCCTTTAACCAGGGAAAATATTCTAACTGTCCTCCCCTTTGAAAACAACCTCTTCATTGCTTCCATGAGGGGCTCTGATATAATTGAGCTGTTTAATTTTATGGCAACCATACCCCAGGGTGCCGGCGGATTCCCGCAGTTCTCCAGGGAAGTCCGCTTAACTTTAGATGTACCTAACCAGAGTATTTCTAACCTCACCATAGGCGGCTCTCCTGTAGACCCCAACAGGATCTACCGCTTTGTAACCAATGACTTCCTTTTAACCGGAGGTGACGGTTACACTGTACTGGCAGAAAGATCAATAGAGCCTTATAACACTTCATTACTGCTTTCCTATGTAGTAATCGAATATATAAGGTCACAGGGCGGCACCATTACTCCGATTACAGACGGCCGTTTGAATGTAGTAGGCGGAGTAACACCCTTTTAATTAAAGTTTACGAAAAAGGGAATCCAGGCAAGGATTACCATTAGAAAAAGGAACAATCTGGAATAGATAGTTCCTCTCACGGAGCTCACAGAGGACACAGAGATATTGATTAATTCATTATTTTCTTTGTGCCTCTGTGTCTCAGTGTTTAATAATATAATATCAATACTGCCTATCCAGTCTTTACTTTTTATTTTCACTTTATTTTCCCCAAGTATTGCAAAAATGCGGAAAGCTTCCCCGAGTATTTCTCCAAAAAAACCGCGCAGATGCAGATCTTTATTAATGCAGGCACGTGAAAGCATTAGAAGCCCGGTAAGTGTTACTGCCCTGCGTATTCCGCTGTTTAGTGCACCGGTAGTAATTCTAAAGGGACCCAGTGAAAAAATAATTTCGCCGTAAGGCATTAAGAGATTAAAGAACACTATGACAGAAATCGTAAGTATGGAAAAAAAGGGCTTAACTTTTTTCTTAAAAAGAAAGGCAAGAAGGAAAAAATATAAACACTGAATAATGCGCCCTATAGTGTCCGGATTAAACAACAGGGCAGGAATCATGCATAATGCGGCAATTGCAAGTTCCATGGAAGGTTTATTTTTCGTCTGCGGAAATACTTCAATAACAGGGTGGCTTTGATTATTGTTTATTGATCCATACCAGATGGAACGTGAAATAAATACCTCACAAATTATACCCAGTATAATTCCCGTAACAATGCCAAGACCCATAATGGGAAGAGCCATGTACCTGATACTGCTTCCAAAAATTATATACCGTGCCAAAAGAAGCTGTATACCGTTAGACGCAAGAGCACCTGCCGTACTTACCCCGACAAGGCTGATTTTATTTTTCCCCAGGCTCTGCCGGAGGAAGTACATGAGAACTCCTGAAGCAAGGGTGCCTGCTAGGGAGAAAATAAAAACATAGGAAAAAAGAGTCCCCGTAATTAAAGCCTGCCCGGTTACCTTCAATAAAAGGAGGAGAAAGTAAAAAGGAAAGGGCAGTACATCAAGGGCAATAAGGAGGGGAAGATTGGCAATGCCCAGCCTTATAAAGGGCAATGGCTTGGGTATTATATATTCTATGGAGGACAGAAAAAAGCACAGAGCGCCAAGCAGTGAAAGCCGGTACTTAAAAAGAGAGGGCATCAAAATCTGCTCCCTTGTCCGCACCTTCAACCAAAAGGAAAACCCTGTTGGGCAGACAGGCAAGCCATTGGCTGTTTCTGTTTATGCTCCCCGCATGAATACAGGTCTGCCCGGCACAGGGGGAAGAAATTATATATGCTCTGCCTGAATGGATTTGTACAGTTGTAATTCCAAGGGGACCCTGTACATTAAGGGTTTCTTCAGAATCCATGGGAAAAATAAAACTACTCTCCATACCTCTTATAATAAATTGTGAAACACCGGTATTTTCCGAATATATTCCAAAAGAAAAAAATATCATAAGGAGACATGAAAATAATATTATTGGTATATCAAACAGCCGTAAAAAACCAAAACTCAATTTTTTCACAGTACTATGGTAATGACTTTTTATGAAAACCACAATAAGATTAGGCATGAAAGAAATTTCCGAAATGACCGGCAGTGAAGCAGGAGGAATTCGCTATGTCCTGATGGACATTGATGATACTCTTACCCGGCATGGAAAGCTCCCGGCTGTTTCATATACGGCTTTATGGAAACTTAGGGAAGCCGGCATAAAGGTGATTCCAGTTACAGGAAGACCAGCCGGCTGGTGCGATCTTATTGCCAGGCAATGGCCTGTAGATGCAGTAATCGGAGAAAACGGCGCTCTGGTTTTTTGGGAAGAACCTTCGGCGGGGAGGCTGCCGGTACTTAAAACAGAATTTCACCCAAATGCAGTAAAAAACGATCATCCTTTATTAATAAAAATACAGGAAAGGGCTTATAAGGAATTTCCTGAATTAAGGCCGGCGAAAGATCAGTTTGCAAGGCTCTTTGATATTGCAATTGATTTTGCTGAAGAAGATCCTGTGCTGCCTTTAAGCACTGCAGAGAGGGTTAGGGAAATTGCAGAAGAAGAGGGAGCCATTGCAAAGGTGTCGTCCATTCATGTAAATATCTGGATGGGGAACTATACAAAGCTCTCCATGGCGGAGAGATTTTTAACAGGGCACTTTGGCTGGGAGGCAGGCATAGGGGATTATGAAGTGATCTTTATAGGGGATTCACCCAATGACGAACCCATGTTTGAACGCTTTCCCCTCGCCTCTGGTGTTGCCAATGTAAAACTTTATGCAAACCTGATTAAGAAATTTCCCGCTTTCATAGCATCCAAAGAATGTGGGGAAGGTTTTGCAGAAATTATAGAACATTTATTAAAAGCTACCGGGTAAGAACCTCTTCCCTGTCTGCCAGGGTAATATTAAGCGAAACTGTGGTTCCGCCCCTGTTTACTTCTACCGCAACTATGTCACCCGGCCTATTGTCTTCCAGTGCAGAGTAGAGGTCTGCCAGGGTATTTGTCCTTATACCGTTTACAGATGTAATTATATCTCCGCCCAGGTAAATTATATTTCGTCCATACTGCACAGGTTCTGTACCCTGCCTTAGGCCTGCTCTCTGGGAGAGGCCGTTAGTGCGGGTTCTGGAAACCAGGAGCCCTGCATCTACAGGAAGCCTTGCCTGCCTCACCAGGGACGGAAACAATTGAACAACAGTTGCATCTATCCAGCCCCGGATTACCCTGCCATGCTGGATAATTTCATTTACCACCCTCTTTGCAGTATCTACGGGAACTGCAAAGCCTATCCCCACTGAGCCCCCGGATGTGGAGTAGATCATGGTATTTATGCCTATCATCTGCCCCTGGGTGTTCAAAAGGGGGCCGCCTGAATTTCCGGGGTTAATAGAAGCATCAGTCTGAATCATGTTTCTTATAATATGGTTAGCAGAGTTTTGAATAGGCCTCCCCAGGCCGGAAACTATGCCTACAGTTAAGGTGCGTTCCAGAGCGAAGGGATTGCCTATGGCAAGCACCCTCTGCCCCACCCTGAGGTTTTCGGAACTGCCGAAGGGAATAACCTGCAGATCCAGATGCGGAGGAGGATCGAATTTTAATACGGCAATATCGTTTTCCGGATCCGTTCCTACAACAGTACCCTCATACTGGCTGCCGTCAGAAAGGGTAATATAAACCCTGGTTGCGTTTTGTATGACATGGTTGTTCGTTAAAATATAACCGCGGGTGTCAATGATGGAACCAGAACCTGAGCCGCCGGCTCTTGGAACAGGCTCCAGAAACCAGTTAATCGCAACGGTCTCTGTGGTAATATTTACTACGCCGGCGTTTAACTGTTCGTAAATCGCAATAAATAAACGTTCCTCTTCGGTAAAACCTGCAAGGTCTGCAGGGTATAATTGTGCGGGTCTGAGATACAGGGAGGGATCAAATGCATCTATGTACAAACCGGAGGATGCAGAAGTCTGTACTGTTTCGGGAACCTGTTCCATTGAAGCTTCGGCAGGAATTTCCGCAGATGAACTGCCGGTTTGGGTAAATACAGGCAATTGGAGTAAACCTATCCCAAAGGCAAAGAGCAATACAATGAGTCCGCTTAAAACAGAGAAAAAGACTAGCTGTCCCCGGCTGTATAATCTCATAAATCCTCCTTTTTAATTATAACATATAATAAAACCTATAAAAGCCCCTCACGGCGGTAACTAAAAAAGCAGGATTCGGTAAAAACCAGATGATCCAGAAAGTTAATTCCCAGTAATTCGGCAGCAGACTTCAGCCTCCCGGTAATTTCATTGTCTTCCTCTGATGGCTTTATATTTCCTGAGGGGTGGTTATGCGCAACAATGATCGCACTTGCCCTGTCATGAATGGGGTCTGCGAAGACCTCCCTGGGATGGACGATAGTTCTGTTCACCAGGCCTATTGTCACAATACGGGATGCAATTAATTCATGAGCTCCGTTAAGGGAAAGACAAATAAACCTCTCCTGCCTCCTGTCTGCATAATGTCTTATGGCACTGTATGTATCTTCCGGAGAGCGGATCTTATGACCCATTGCCCATCTTCTCCTTCCAAATTCCAGCACTGCAGCCATTTGGCAGGCCTTGGATAAACCCATACCGCTCAAACGGCTCAGCTCCTGAATGGTGGGAATCCCGTTTTCAACATCAAGTTTCTTCAAAAGTTTTTTTGCCAGAACGGTAACATTACTGCCCTTTATACCTGACACCAGAATGATGGAAAGGAGATCCTCATCTGACATTGCCTCTGGTCCATAGTGAAGAAATCTTTCCCTTGGTCTTTCATTCTTTGGGAGAGATAAGGGCCCGGTTTTCCCGGGTTTTACATTACCGGGAGTAAAGAGGTTATCCTCACAGTTAAAAAATTCATATTCCATATACTTATACGGCACGGGGATGCAGAATACTTCAAAAAATCAGGAAAAAAATGAAAAAAATTGATTAAAAAACCGAAATTATAGCAATGAACAAATATTTTAAACAAATTTTAGTATTTATCGTAATTCCAGCAATTTTGCTGTCATGTGCTGCCCTGCCGCAAACCATGGTTACAGGCAGTATTTATGTCCCTGAGCCAATTCTGGAACCGGTGCCAATTATTGTGATCCCGCCCATTCCGGAATATATAATAGGTTTTGGTATTATTCCGGCAATGGATATGGCAGAATTTTTATTGAATATTAACCCCAATATTAATACAAGGTATGCAAGAGAACTGGCAGAGATCTATGTGGAAGAAGCTGCAATGGAAGGAATTAACCATGATGTCGCCTTTGCCCAGATGCTGCTGGAAACAGGATATCTTCGCTTTGGAGGCCTGGTAACACCTGAAATGAATAATTTCGCAGGTCTGGGTTCTGTGGGTCCCGGGCAGGCGGGCTTAAGCTTCCCTGAACCGCGTATAGGGGTGAGGGCACAGATACAGCACTTAAAGGCTTATGCAAGTGAATCTCCGTTGAACCAGGAACTTGTGAATCCCAGATATTTTCTGGTACGCCTTGGGTCATCTCCCAGCATAAACGGTCTGGCAGGAACCTGGGCTGCAGATCCTCAATACGGTGAAAAAATAAAAAATATTCTGGAAAGGCTGTACATTTTCAGCTTTGAAAGGCAGTAAAATTATTTTACCTGAATGTTACAGAACTCTCCATGCTGTGTCTGGGAGAGGATGTTGTGAAAGCATCCATGTTAGGTGAAAGACGGCCTACCCTCACAACTGCAATTACGCTGTGTCCGGGAGGGATGCCAAGCTGCGGTAAAAACCGGCTGTTAATGCTGCTTACAGGGTTGGTGTATATTCTGGAACCCAGCCCAATTGCCTGAGCTGCAAGGTATATGCTATGAACAGCCATGGCAGTGTCCAGAATTTCAGAATTGTTTTCAGGATCATCAGCTGCCGCCGATATCAGAAAAAGTACATTACCGCTTCCTGACTGGGGGACAAGCTGCCTGGCAAGAGCCTCATCCTCGACAACAGTAAAATGCCAGGGCTGCCTGTTTCCTGAACTTGGAGCTCTGAGCCCTGCCATCAGAATAAGATCAATCTCTTCACGGCTTACCCTTCCGGAGTCAAATTCTCTGGCAGAAAAATGATCAATCAGAATATCATAAGTATTTCCGTTACCGGAATAAACAGGAGCTGAAGATTTATTTTCTGCACAGCCTGTAAAAAAAATCATCAATAATAAAACACAGGAAAATTTTAAATTAAATTTTTTCAATATGAACTCCTAAAGTACATTCATTATACTGCATAAACAGTTTCTCCGGCACAGATGGTTCTGAGTACACTGGCACCGGTAATTTGATCCTTTGGTATGCTGAAAATATCTTTATCCAGAAAAACCAGATCTGCTCTGTAAGAAGGGTGAATTCGTCCCAGGCTTCCGTCATCATGGTTTGCAAAGGCTGCATGTGTTGTATAGGCATCGAAAGCACCATAAATATCTACACCCCGTTTCATAGCCCATTCAATCCCGAAAAGCGGATTCAAGGGGCTTACAGGTGCATCTGTCCCATAACTCACAGGAATCCCAAGGCGTCCCATTTCTCCCCAGGCATAGGAAGTGGAAGCCAGTTCAGGTCCCACCCTTTGTTCCAAAACATGAATATCATCTGCCAGAAAAGCGGGCTGTACAAGGGCGAGGATCTTGTTCTTTGCCATTCTTTCCAGAAGATCGGGGGTGGTTATTTGGAAGTGGATAATTCCATGCCGCAGGGGATTCTTCAAATGCCCGGTAACCTTCTCATAGGCATTAATTACCGATTCTATCCCGGCATTGCCAATGGCATGGATTAAAACCTGCATCCCCTCCCCTGCAGCCTTCTTCACAAAGTGTTCAAGTTTCTCCTGATCCATTAATGGGAATCCATAAGTGCCGGGTTTATCACAATAGGGCTGCTTCATCCATGCAGTCTGCCCGCCGAGGGTTCCGTCTGCAAATATTTTGATGGAACCGGTTTTTAAAAAATTTCCCCAGAGAGGATCCTGCCAGAGAGGTTCAAGATAATTATTCCTTGCAATATATAAATCCAGAATATCATCTCTTAAAGTTATACCGCACTGCATGGTTACCCTTACTCCGGGTTTTCCCTGTGCCTTGAATTCATTGAATACATTCCTGTAGGCATCTACAGTATTTTCATAATCCAGTCCGCCGGTATCGTAACTTCCGCATGACGTTATGCCAAGGGAATGGATTTTTTTCATTCCCTGCTTTATATAGTTAATTAAATCATTTTGCGAGGGGGGCGGCATGGGTTTCCGCAAGAGGCCGTTTGCGTTTTCCTTAAATACCCCTGTGGGTCTCCCGGTACTGTCTTTCTCTATGGTTCCCCCGTCTACATCGGGAGCAGATTCGGAGAAGCCTGCCATTTTTAATGCAAGGGAGTTGGCAAAGATTGTATGGCCGCAGTGGCGGCTTAAAATGATCGGGTATTCGGTAGAAATTTTATCGATGTCTTCCCGGCACAGTTCCCGTATCTCCCCCTGGGTAAAAAGAGCCGGATTAACTCCCGCTCCAATAATATAATTACCAGGAGCAGGATTCAGCTTCTTAATGGTTTCTTTACCCAGCTGAATAATTTCATCGATTGATCTTGCACCGGAACATTCTATTCCAAAAAAACGTCTTCCCACCCACATAAGATGGAGATGGCTGTCATAAAAAGCCGGCAATACCAAAGAGCCTTCTGCATCGATCTGCTCTGCTCCCAGAGGCAGATCCCTTAAAAGATCCCTGGTATTACCGGTTTTTGCTATGTACCCGTTTTCAATAAGCAGAGACTGTGCATAATTACCGCGGCCTAAATATATCCGGCCGTTAATAATAAGCCTGGTCACCTGACTACTCTATTCTAAACTTCTGAACTTCCTTCATTAACTGAGATGCAGTTTCCCTGTTTTTGTTTGTCAGATCGTTAATATGGTTAACGGCTGTATTGATTTCATCTGCACCGCCTGCCATTTCGTTCATACCGCCTGTGACTTCCTGGGTAGATTTTTCGAGGTTCTCGGTTTCCCTCATTACCTCTTTTGCTCCTTCAAGCATTTCCAGAGAACCGCTCTTTACCTGCTGGGTAAGTTCATTCAGACTTCCTATTGCTTCAAGAATCTGCTTCGAACCCTGTCCCTGTTCCTCCATGGCATTGCGGATATTCTCTTCCTGATCTGCAACAACCTTTACCCCGGAATCTATAGCTTCAAAACGCTTAAGTACGTTATCTGTGGACTGGGTGATTTTATCTATTGAACTTTTTATCTTCTTTAAGACGGTGCTGATTGTTTTGGACTGCTCACTGGAACTCTCTGCAAGTTTCCTGATTTCCTCGGCAACTACAGCAAAGCCTTTCCCGGCTTCTCCTGCATGGGCAGCTTCAATGGCAGCGTTCATGGAAAGAAGATTGGTCTGGCTTGCAATATTTTCCATAACAGAGTTAATTTCCAACAGGCCTTCAGACTCTCTGGAGATCTCCTGAATGTCAGAAGCAACATCCTGCAGCCCGGTTCTGCCGACTTCCGAAGCTTCGGTGAGTTTTTCCACATTCTCGGAATTCTTTACAAGGGTCTGCGTAACGGACTGAACATTGGCAAGCATCTCTTCTATGGCGGATGACGACTGAGAAACGCTGGTGGTCTGCTTTTCTACATGCTCGTTCAGCCTGTTAATATTGCCGGTGATCTGTTCCATTGTGGCATTTGTCTCTGTAACACTGGCACTCTGATTAATCATACGGCCTTTAATGCTCTGAATGTTTGCGGTAATCTCGTTCATTGCAGCAGCGGTTTCAGTCATATCGTTTGCCAGATTTGAGCTCATATCGGTAATGGCTTTAGTCTCATTCCTGACATGCCTTACCATAATTTTTATTTTTTCCAGAGTCAGGTTAAAGTACCGTGACATACTGCCAAGCTCGTCTTTGGAATTTACATTAATCGTCTGGGTAAGATCACCATCCCCCTCGGAAATATCTTTTAGGGTATTTGTAACAGTGATGATGGGTTTTGTGATCATATTGTAAATAAAGTATGAAACCACCGAACCCACCACAATTACTATAGCAGCAATTATTATTGCAAAAGTTGTCATGGTACGCACAGGAGCTAAAATAGTAGATTCCGCCTTCGCAAGCATAACAGTCCAGGTCATATCGGAATTACCAATTGTAAACGACTGGAGGTTAATAAAAGTGGCAGATCTCAGAGCATCAGAATAACCTTCCAGGGTAAGAGTCCCTCCCTCACGCACAGTCTGTTGTACATCGGAAAGCCTGTCGGCAAACATGGTAGGCACCTGATTCATTAGATTACCGACATTGTCAGGTATGTAACTGGCAACAATAAAACCGTTATTTGCATAAATCGACATGGCGGCGATATCAGCATTTTCGCGTATCACCTCCATTACCGAAGGCTGCACGGCAATAAGATCAAGATTACATGACAACATACCGACTACCTGATTGGTACTCTGGCTGATTATTGGAACAGACATTAAGATAATATAGTTATCTGCTCCCCTCCTCTGAATTAAATTCGGAATTTGTATTCTATCCTCCCTGGCATTCGGACTGTTTATATGATCCATAATGCCCTCTATAGCGGTAGAAGATCGGATAAAAAGTTCACCAGTATATTCATCTCTGGTTACAACAGCGGAATACTGACCTGTCGGAGTAGAACCTTCCCTTCCTATATACCAGGCATCGGTGTCAATGGCGTTGGCTCTCCAAACCATACCAATTTCAAAAAATACCTGCTCCTCTTCCATCACCCCGAATATCATTTCGTCAAAAATATCACGTCTTAATTCCACCGGGTAACTGGCATAATTTCCCATGGCGTATGCAAGTGATCTGATAACTCTAAGATGGCCGTTTACCCTGCCGTTCCAGTATTCTACCTGCTGCTCATTCAGGTACTCCATGCCGGCAATGCTTAACTCCATGCTTGTTGCTGAAGCCCTGTTTACCAGCACTAAAGAGATAGCTACGGAAACAATCAAGGTCATAGCAATGCCCAATAAAGCCAATTTAAACTTAATTTTCATTTTTTCTCCTTATTTCCGGTAAAATTCACAAAAATATACCTATTTATATTTTTGTTTGAATGAGGCAAATTGTCAATAGATCTCAATAATTGTGATTATACCTCCTTGACAACTACTATACATTTGTATAGTATTATTGCATGGCAGAGATATTAATCGGCACAAGCGGCTATTCCTACCACGACTGGGTGGGACCGGTATACCCGGAGGGAACCAAACAGAAGGACTATTTGGCCTGTTACTCAAAGATGTTTCCCACTGTGGAGTTAAATTTCTCGTATCATGCCATGCCCAGGGCAGCAAATATTGCCAAAATGCTGGAAGACGGGGGTCCCAGCCTTACTTTTGCCATAAAGGCGCACCAGACCCTCACCCATAAAATAGATCCCCATAAGTGGGAGGATGAGGCAAAAACCTATATCACTGCCATAGAACCCATGCTGAACGCAAGGCGGCTGGAGGTGGTTTTATTCCAGTTCCCCTTTTCCTTTCATTATACCCCGGATAACCGCCGCTACCTGGACAGGCTCTTAAATTATTTTAAGGGCATACCCGTGGCTGTAGAATTCAGAAAAACCGACTGGTATTCAGGCAAGGTAATTGAGGCAATGCGGAAACGCGAAATACCCCTCGCCTCCCTGGACATGCCGGATCTAAACGGCCTGCCCCCGTCCATGGATGTTATCACCGCCCCCATGGTTTACATACGCCTCCACGGCAGAAACAGGGAGGCCTGGTGGGGCGATAACGACCACAACCGCTACAACTACCTGTACGCAGACAGCGAAATCGAAGCCTGGGCAGGCCGCATTAAGCGAATCATAGAAAACGCCAAAAAAATCCTTGTCTATTTTAACAATCACCCCTTTGGCAAGGCGGTAAGAAACGCACAAACCCTGGAAAGAATGCTAAAATGAATGATTTTACTTTCGCATATAAACATTATTGGATTTAGGGCGGCTGTCGCGGCTGTCAAGGATAAAACTCTAAGGGGGCGTCCCTACGTCATCGCCGGGGCGAGTAAGGGGTCTGCCCTTGCCCTGGACTGCTCCCCGGAAGCTCTCAAACAGGGGATAGTTCCCGGCATGACCCTGGCGCTTTCTGAAAGGCTGGTGAAGGACCTGATTGTTTTACAGCCTGATCCCGAGGCCTATCTGGCAATGAACAGGGAGATAGAAAAGGTAGCCGCAGTATACGCGCCTGTTTGGGAAAATGACGGGGCAGGAAACATCTACCTGGATATTACAGGCACAAGGTCCCTCTTTGGATCGCCTGCTGACTGTTCCAGCCGTGTCTTAAACGACATTTTAGAGAAGGCGGACATAAGACCTGCCGCCGGGATTGCATCCAATAAGCTCGTCTCAAAAGTTGCGACCAGGACAATACGGCCAATGGGGCTCATACAGGTACATGCCGGCACGGAAGCTGAATTTCTGGCTCATCAGGATGTAAAAATCCTCCCGGGTATGGGGCAGAAGCTTTTGCGGACGGCAGAGGTGACAGGCATTAAGGAAATCGGGGAGATTGCCGCCCTGTCAGAAGGGGAAGCCGTCTCCCTCTTCGGCAAGTATGGTGCTGTCCTTCGCAATAATGCCCTGGGGTTCGATGACTCTCCCATATCGCAGGGCAGGGAAAAGAAAATATGGAAGAGAGCGGACTTTCCCGAAGCTGTGATCGATTACGAAATTATACGGGGAGCTATTATTTCCCTGGCAGAGCATGGGGGGATGGATATCAGGAAAGAAAAACTTGGGACAAGGAAAATCAGGCTGGGATTTGTCTACGGGGACGGTCTTGAAGTTCACGGGCAGGAAGTTTCAAGGATCCCCCTGGTATTGGACAGGGACATAATACAGGCGGCGGAGAGGATTTTCCACAAAACGGTACTGCGACGGATCAGAATACATTCGCTGTACCTTTGTTTTGAGGAACTAACTCCCCTGGGCTATCAGCCGGATCTCTTTGAAACAGAGGCAGAAACAAAGACCCGCAATTTGCAGCTCAGCCTTGACTCCATAAAAGACCGCCATGGGAGCAGAGCTGTAATGTCCGGCGCGGTGCTGGCAGCTTCGGTCAAAAATAGAGATAAGCCAATGCTGCCTGGTGCTACGACATGAACACCCGTCTCTCCCTCGTTTCCGCTTACTCATTTCTCTATGGGGTTCATAAGCCTGAAAACCTCCTTGACAGGGCTCTGTCCCTAGGGGTTAAAACAGCGGCAATTACCGACCTAAATAATCTGTACGGGGTACACACTTTTCTGGAAGCAGCAAAAGAAAGGGGCATCCGCCCCATCATCGGCTCCGCTCTTACACTTAACAAAGAACAAATAATAAATAACAAATATCAAAGAACAAATGACTTCATTTTTTGTTATGTGGAAAATAGGGAGGGGTTTTCAAGGCTCTGCGAAATAATCACTGCCAGGAATATGGACAAGGAGAATTTTGACCCCCTCCCCCTTTTGCTGGAAAACTCATCCGGGCTTGTCCTGGCTTCTGCCGATAACAATGTGCTAAAAACCCTTAACGGAAAGGTAAAGCACCTCTTTGCTGTTGTAAGCCAGGGGAACCTAAGTGCAATTGGAGCAGCCAGGGAATTTGCTCTCCCCCTCGCCTATATTGAGCAGGGCATCTTTCTTTCCAAAGATGACAAAAAAGTTCACAGGGTGCTTAGAGCCATTGATTTGAATAAAACCACCGGCAATCTAAAGCCGGAAGACTTTGTTCCGGAAGATTCCGGTCTAATAAAAAGCTCCGCTGAAATAAGGGGGTTCCTGAATTCCTGGCGGGAGGCTGCAAGGGGGACAGAGGAAATCTCATCATTATGCAAATTTGACACTATATTTGACGGGCATATTTTCCCCTCTTACGGAGACTCACCGGAAGCGGAACTAAGGCGGCGTACCTACGAAGGCGCGGTTTCCCGTTACGGCGAACTTGGAGATTATGAAATTAACCGCATAGAACACGAACTGGGTATAATACAAAAAATGGGCTTTTCGCCGTACTTCCTTCATATTGATGACATTGTAAAAATGGCAACGGCAAACCGCACCTGCGGCAGGGGCTCGGGGGCGGCTTCCATTGTTTCATATTCCCTCAGGATCACCAATGTCGACCCCCTGCGGCACAACCTTTACTTTGAACGCTTCCTTAACACCTCCCGCCCCGACCCCCCGGATATTGACATAGACTTTGCCTGGGACGAGAGGGACGAGCTTATAAAGGCATTAATAGAACGCTCCGGCTCTGATAACTGTGCCAGGGTTGCCAATCATAACTTTTTTCGTTCCCGCTCGGCACTAAGGGAAACTGCCAAGGCCTACGGTTTTACCGATGCCGAAATTACCGCCCTGGAAAGGCGGCTTCAGATGGGAGAAAAAAAAGAAGAAGGCAGGGGGGAGGTATGGCAGGAGATCTTTAATATTGCAAAAAAAATTGAAGGGCTCCCAAGGGGGATGAGCATGCACTGCGGCGGCCTTGTTATAACGCCGAAGCCCATCTCGCGTTATGCGCCAGTAGAGATGTCAGCCAAGGGAACAGGCAGTGCAGGCGGAAGCTTCCCCCTTCTGGCATGGGAGAAGGAAGGCACAGAAGCTGCAGGTCTTGTAAAGATTGACCTATTGGGAAACAGAAGCCTCGCTGTAATTAGGGATGCCGTCAGGAATCAAATAATAAATGACAAAGAACAAATAATAAATAAAAAATATCAGATAGCAAATAACAAAGATCAAATGTTAACAGAAGCAGACATGGAGGACAGACTGAGCAGGGCGATAGATGATGAGGCAACCATTAATGCCCTGGCAAGGGGAAACAGCATGGGGGTTTTTTACATAGAAAGTCCTGCCATGAGGCAGTTACAGAAAAAGACCGGCAGGGGGGATTTTGATCATATTGTGATTCATTCTTCCATAATAAGGCCGGCTGCAAATAAATTTATCTCTGAATATGTAAACCGCCTAAAGGGAAAAAAATGGGAACCCCTTCACCCCAGGCTGGAAAATATTCTCGATGAGAGTTACGGCATACTCTGCTATCAGGAGGATGTCAGCAAGGCAGCCATTGCCCTTGCAGGTTTTATCGAGGCGGATGCAGACAAACTTAGAAAGGTAATTGCAAAAAAAGCCGGAGGGGCAAAACTCAGGGTCTATGAAGATCAGTTTTTTGAGGGCTGCAAAAAAAACGATGTGCCGGAAGACACCGTAAAAAAAATCTGGGCAATGATGCTGAGCTTTGACGGCTACTCCTTCTGTAAGCCCCACAGTGCATCTTATGCAATGGTGTCTTTCCAGGCGGCGTATCTAAGGGTACACCACCCTGCCGAGTTTATGGCGGCAGTGCTTTCCAATCAGGGCGGTTACTACAGGGCGCATGCCTATATTGCAGAGATCCGCCGCATGGGGCTGAGCACAGTGGGACCGGATATTAATACTTCCAGCTGGCATTATAACGGCAGGGGACGGGAAGTGAACATCGGCTTTATGGCAATAAAGGGACTTTCTGTTTCCGGCACAGAGCGGATAATGGAAGAAAGGGAGAAAAACGGGAACTTCCTTTCGCTGGATGATTTTGCCAGGCGGATAAAATTAAACAAGGACGATATTATCGCCCTATGCCCTGCCGGGGTTTTTGACAGCATAGCCGAAGGTCTCCCAAGGCCAATGCAGGCACGCCGCCTTTTATCCACAACGGCAGGAAGCAAAAATGGAGAACTATTTGATAATGACACTCCTGCCTCCTCCTTCCTCCCTCCTAACTCCTCCCTCCTACCTCCCCACTCCTCCCTCCTAACTCCTACCTCCTCCTTATGGAACGAGTACAAGGCATTAGGCTTTTTGAGAAACCTTCACCCCCTGGCTCTCTGGAAGGACCAAATAATTCCCCTTAAGCGAATTAAGGCAAAAGACATAAATAAGTACCTGGGCAAATACATAACTATACTGGGCTGGCCTGTTACCCAAAAAGATGTCTGGACAAAGGACGGCCTTGCCATGAGTTTTTTAAGCCTGGAAGACGAAACAGCCATGTACGAAACAGTTATCTTCCCGGACATCTACGACAAGTACTATAAACTCCTCTTTGACCAGCACCCTCTTGTGGTTTACGGTAAGGTGATGTCTGACCAAGACGCCGTGTCTCTGGAGGTTAAAAAAGTTGAGCAGTTGTGCGGGTGAATGAATTTTTTTAAGTTTTTTTTGTTTGGTACTTGACTTTTGATTAAAATCATGGTACACTGTACCTATAAAAATTAAATCCT
>Ga0099364_10007702_pt1 | contig 15324 bp, 11 predicted proteins | sample TergutTh196P3_FD_73070 | JGI IMG/M metagenome (GOLD analysis project Ga0099364, IMG submission 73070) | Microcerotermes parvus P3 segment gut microbial communities from Pointe-Noire, Republic of the Congo - Th196 P3 | ecosystem: Host-associated > Arthropoda: Insects > Digestive system > Gut ... | reverse complement strand
GTTTCGATAATAACCGAAAGTAAAAAAGATGTATTAAAAGTTCCAACTTCGGCTGTTAGGTTTTCTCCTCCGGAGGCTGCTACAGGAAACGCACCGGCGCCCGCAAGCGCATCTCCATTTATGCCAAACATACGCCGTCCGGTTAGCGGACAGGTGCAGCGGACAAGACAAGGTCCCACGTCTTATTTATGGACGGTCGAAGATGGTCAGCTAAAACAGAGGATTGAAGTAAGGCAGGGAATCACCGAGAGCGGGTTTGTAGAAATTACTTTTGCGTCTCCTGACATTAAAGAAGGAGAGGAGGTCGCAATATCATGGACCAAACAGGCAGGGAAATAATTGAGGTCGCAAACCTGACAAAAATATACTACTCAGGGGTAGGAACGGACATCGTAGAGCTTCATGCTTTGAATAACGTGAGTTTCTCAATAGAAAAAGGAGAATCGGTAGCAATAATGGGACCATCAGGCTCCGGGAAGTCCACGACAATGAATATGCTTGGCTGTCTGGACTCGCCGACGAGCGGCGTTTATAAACTTGAAGGCAAGGACGTTGCAAAAATGTCAAACGATAATCTTGCCGATTTACGAAACAGAACGCTTGGATTTGTCTTTCAGGGATTTAACCTTCTTCCGCGCTATAATGCCGTCGAAAATGTGGAGCTGCCTCTCGTATACGCGGGAATACCGGCAAAAGACAGAAGAGAACGAGCATTGCATTCTCTTGAGCGAGTCGGGCTTTCAAACAGGGCGAAGCATCGCCCAAACCAGATGAGCGGTGGTCAGCAACAAAGAGTGGCTATAGCGCGCGCGCTTGTGGGCGACGCTCCAATAATTCTGGCTGATGAACCGACAGGAAACCTTGACACTAAAACGAGTAACGAAATAATGAACTTGTTAACCGAACTTAACGCTGAAGGGAAAACCATCATAATAGTTACGCATGAACCCGACATTGCGGAATACACTAAAAGAATATTGCGTTTTCGCGATGGAGAATTGGAATCCGACGAAAGGAAAGGTTAAAGGATATGTTTGAAACTTTCAAAACTGCCATGCTCTCGCTGCTTGCAAATAAACCGCGTTCAATGCTTACTATGCTTGGAGTGTTAATAGGCGTCGCGGCAGTCATAACAATGGTAGCGTTGGGCACGGGTGCAAGCAGCCAGATGGAATCAATAATGTCCGGCATGGGAAGCAATATAATAATGCTTATGCCGGGATCAAACAGGCAGGGCGGAATACAGCTTGGATCAGGAAGCGGAACGCCTATAACTTACGCGGACGCCGTGGCAATCAAAGACGAATGCCCGTCAGTGCTTGAAGTATCTCCAATGGTAAGCGCAATGACTCAGGTAGTGCTTGGCAATCAAAACTGGGCGACTCAAACTCAAGGCGTGACGCCGGGAGCTTTTTCGGTAAATGTCTGGAACATAGACGAGGGCAGCTTTTTTGGCGAGTCGGATGTTCGAGGCGCCACGAAAGTCTGTATTTTAGGTTCTACCGTTGCTAAAAGCCTTATGGGAGAGGGAAATGAAGCTGAAGCAATAGGTCAAAGCATAAGGATAAATAAGGTCCCGTTTGATGTGATAGGGGTGCTTGCTCCAAAAGGAGCGCAATTTGGCGCCGATCAGGACGACGTGATAATGGTACCCATAACTACCGCAATGAGAAGGCTTGTACGAAGCCAAACCTCAGACCAGGTAAGAAATGTAAGCATTCAGGCAATTAACGCGAACTCTGTAGAATCAGCAATGAACGAGGTTACAGCATTAATGCGCCAGAGAAGGGAATCCACGCCGGGGCGGGAAGATGATTTTTCAATCAGAAACCTTGCCCAAATGATGGAATCTGTAAAAGAGTCGTCCCGCGTCATGTCAATGCTTCTCGGGGCTGTGGCGTCAGTTTCTCTTCTGGTTGGAGGCATAGGGATAATGAACATAATGCTTGTTTCCGTTACCGAACGAACGAGAGAGATCGGAATAAGGATGGCCATAGGCGCCAGAAGAGGGGACATCAGATTTCAATTTTTGCTTGAAGCAATGATCTTGTCATTGATTGGAGGAGCGGTTGGGATTTTTTCAGGCTTCGGGATATCGCAGGGGATAACAAGATTTTTGGGATGGCAAACTGAAGTCTCGGTTTTTTCAATATTCCTTTCGGTAGGTTTTTCCGGGTTTGTGGGAATATTTTTTGGCTTTTATCCAGCTTGGAAGGCTTCGCTGCTTAGACCAATAGACGCGCTAAGGGCGGATTGATTTAGCATTAACTGAATAAAACCTCGCAAGCTTTCTATCGTCAAAGCGCTGTAACAAAAGCGGGCGGCTATATATTACGCTGATTACTAAATTTTGTAACAATATATAGCAAATTTAGATAATCGTTATGTAGCTTTTGTTACAGCCCCTTTCATATTTACTCCATAAGAACAACTTCCGATAATAAACGTAAGAGACAAGCGCGCTTAAAAACCGAAGGATAATAAACAACACGCTGATTTTCATGTCTCATCCGTTGATGAATAGGATGTTTAGTTTCATGGAGGACTGAAATATGCCAATACGATTGAAAACGTTTGTAGCAATCATGCTGGTTGTTTTTACCTTAACAGCCGCAAGCCTGGTCACAAGCCTGTCATTTACAAACAAGGGGCTTACTGACGCTTTGGAGGATGATCTGTCTTTCGCTATCGATATAACGGACGGACTAATATCCAACAGAATTCAACGAATAAAATCAGATGTTACCGTTATGGCTGAACATCTTCTTAGAACCAACTCAGACGAGGAATGTTATAGCGTCATTAAAGATCATGTCGACACATGCCCTAAATGCCTTGCCCATTCTATCTTCAACCGCGACGGCTTAATTATGAATTATGGATTACCTGTTAATCCTGACGAAATGATCGCGCGCGGCAGAGAAATGGGAATAGCGTATGAAGGTATGACTATTCTTTCCAGCCCATTCTATAATGCCGCAACGGGCGACTTTATATTAAACATATATACGCCTTTGGGTCCCGATAAAATTTTCTGCATATCTATTTCAGGCATGGCGCTTACTGAATCGATAGCAGAATACAGGCTTTGGAGAACCGGCAATATTTATATGATTAATAACGAAGGCACGATTATCGCTCATAGAGACACAGAATTGGTTTATAGTCAACACAATCATATAAAGTATGTTAAGGAGAATACTGGCCCGATAAATGAAGATGAGCTTGAAATCAGTAGATTTATACAAGAAGTGCTTTCCAATGATAAAGGCATAGGCGCCTACAATTTTATGGATAATGAGTACCTTTGTTCATACTCAGGAATCGAAGGCTCATTATCAGGCTGGCGGGCTATTGTGGCGGCGCCGTTAAACGAAAGTCCAAAAGCTGGCGTTCATAGAGGATTATTTTTCGCCGCCTTGTGTTTTTTGGTTATTGGAGTAATAGTATCCATTGTCCTTTCAGGATTTATAGCGCGACCTTTTAAGGAATTGGAAAAATTAAACGAAACTGTCAGAAAACAAAACGAACGCGCAAGGGTTTTGCTTGATGCTGTGCCCCTCACTTGCCGTTTATGGAATAAAGACTTGAAAATTTTTGCTATAAATCAAGAATCTTTAAAGCTTTTTAATATCGAAGACGAGCAAGAATTTATAGAACATTATTTCGACTATTACCCGGAATACCAACCCGACGGAAGGTTATCTAAAGAAAAATACGTCGAGTGCCTTAATATAGCATTTGAAGAAGGTAAAACAGTCTTTGAGTGGATGTACCAATTGCCGGACGGCACACAGATCCCAACAGAAATAACGCTTGTCCGCGTCTTGTACGGAGACGACTTTGTTGTTGCGGGTTATGCGCGCGACCAGCGCGTAGATAAAAAAATGATGGCGGAAATCGAACATCGGGGAAAATTAATGCTGATTGGAAACCTGACTGCGGAAATTATGCTGACTGAAAGCGGAGAAAGTATTGAGGCTTCACTCATGCGCAGTATGAAAATAGTCGGCAACTCCGTAAACGTTGACCGTATCCAAATTTGGCGCAATGAACTGATAAATGGCGAGCTGCACTTTGTCCATGCTTACGAATGGATAAACGACGCCGGAGGAGCCCCCACGCCTAAAGGCTTGAGATTTTCATATAATGAAAAGCCTGAATGGGAAAAAAGGTTCATGGAGAGCGAGTATATTAATTGTTTGTATTCAGAGTTATCGAACGAAGATCAGGCATTTATAAAAGCTTACAATACGAAAATAATCGTTATAATACCGTTATTTTTGCAGGATAAATTCTGGGGCTTTTTTGGTCTCTTTGATACCAGACGCGAATATACCCTTACGCAGGATGAAATTAATATATTGCGTTCGGTAAGCCTTTTAATGGCAAACTCAATAAACCGAAGCGAGCAAGCCGAAAAAATCCGCGAAGCGAATAAACGCTTAAGTCTTTTGTTGGACACAACTCCACTTGGCGTGAGCCTGTGGAATAAGGACTATATTGTTTTTGATTGCAGTGAAGAATTAGTCAAACTATTAGGAGCAGCTAATAAGAATGACTGTTGTACACGATTTAACGTTTTCTCGCCGGAGTATCAGCCCGACGGACAGCTTTCCAGAGATAAAGCCGTTGCACATGTAATGGAAGTTTATAATGGAGGCAAACGCGTTTTTGAATGGGTGCATCAATTAGATGACGGAACTCAGATACCGTGCGAGGTTACGCTTGTCCGCATCGAATTTGAAAACGAAGACGTCGTTGCGGGATACGTCAGAGATTTACGCGAGCACAAAAAAATGATGCAGGATATTGAACAACGGAATAAGCTTTCGAATACGGCTAACAACGCGTCTAGTATTTTGCTCCAGTCGGATATCAACGCCTTTGCCGTAGATTTATTTCATTGTATGGGCATGTTTGCGGAAGCATTAAACGTAGATCATATATCAATTTGGAAAAACAATATGCAGGATAATAAGCTTTACTATAGCAAAATTTTTGAATGGGAGTACGGCATTGAGCTGCAGGATTATTATTCAATGGGCGCGGAAGCAAAAAGTTATAGCAGTGATTCGTTGCTAAACTGGGAAGAGCAACTCTCGCAAGGGAATTATATATCGAGTCTCGCTCGCGATATGACTCCCGAAGAGCGGGAATTATTTACTTCGCATGGAGGATTGTCCGTTTTTATTGTACCGGTGTTTATTCATGACGAATTCTGGGGGTTTGTCAGTTTTAGCAATTGCAAATTTGAGCAAACTTTTAATGAAAATGAACAGACTTTCATGCATTCCGGCAGTCTGGTAATCGCCAACGCCTTGCTGCAAAACGACACCAAGAAGAACCTTCACTTCACTGCCACGCAACTTGAAACCGCGCTGATATCGGCGCAAAAAGCCAACAGCGCTAAAAGCGACTTTTTAGCTAATATGAGCCATGCAATGCGCACCCCTCTGAACGCCATAATCGGTTTATCCGGATTGATTTTGGAAAACAACGGATTAGACGAGGAAACGGCTATGAATCTCGAAAACATTTACGGCGCAGGATTAACCCTTTTACACACAGTCAACGATATTCTGGACATATCCAAGATTGAGGCAAGCATGTTGGACCTTGTGGAAGTTGAATATGATGTTCCAAGCTTAATTAATAACACCATTATGCAAAACATCATGCGAATTGAGGATAAACCAATCGAGTTGAAACTGGATATAAACGAAGAAATATTTACGCGCCTTCGCGGCGACGAGCTTAGGGTAGAACAAATGATAAACAACCTCCTATCAAACGCCATCAAGTATACAAATGAAGGAACAGTGACGCTATACGTTCGCTGCGCTCGGGAAAAAGACGCGGTTTGGGTCACTGTAACAGTTGAGGATACCGGTCGTGGCGTCCGGCGAGAGGATTTTGACAAACTATTTGAAGAATATGCTCAGTTGGATAAGGAATCCAATCGAAAAATCGAAGGAACAGGTTTAGGGCTTCCATTAACAAAAAAGCTTTCCGAGTTGATGGGCGGCTCAATAAGCGTAGAAAGCGAATATGGTAAAGGCAGCATTTTCACTTTTAAGATTCTGCAGGGATTCGTATCCGAGACAACAATAAGCCCGGAGGTTGTAGAAAAACTGAAGAATTTTCGGTATTCTGACAGATATCATAGCCGGAACGCGCGTATAAAGCGCATTAGTTTGCCATATGCGCGGGTGCTTGTTGTGGATGACAACATGACGAACCTTGACGTTGCCAAAGGCTTAATGAAACCGTATGGGATGAAGATTGACTGCGTATGCTGCGGTCAAAAAGCAATTGACGCGATTCGCGCCCGCAGTGTTAAATATAACGCTATTTTCATGGACCATATGATGCCCGGAATGGACGGAATCACGGCGGCTTCGAAAATAAGAGAAATCGGGACGGAATACGCAAAAAACATACCGATAATTGCTCTGACTGCCAATGCCATCGCAGGTAATGCGGAAATGTTCTTGAGCAAGGGGTTTCAGGCGTTTCTGGCAAAACCTATTGATGTTTCACACCTTGATAGTATAATTCAACGTCACGTACGCGATAAGGAACTTGAAAAATCGCTGTCAGAACAGCAACTTCCTGCAAACAACAACTTGATGTTAAATCAGCGGGATGGTCATGATACGCGAAAGATTATAAACAGAAGGAGCGGAATAGACAGAAGAAAGTCCAAAAGTCAATTCGCGGGGTTGGATATCAACAGTGGAATTGAGCGTTTTGGCGGCGATAAAGAAGTATATCATAGCGTCTTACGCTCATATGTAAAAAACACCCGCCCCCTCCTTGAATCATTACAGGATGTCGACTCGAGCAAATTAGCTGATTACGCAATAACCGTGCATGGCATAAAAGGGTCGAGTCGCGGAATTCTTGCTGACATGATAGGCGACTCCGCGGAAAATCTCGAAAAAGCGGCAAAAGCAGGAAATTTCGATTACGTGGAAAAACATAACCAAACATTCCTCGACGCCGCATGGAAACTCATCCATGATCTAGAGAAAATGCTTTCAGAAATTAATGTGGAAAATATCAAACCGACAAAAGAAAAGCCGGACAAAGAAAAGCTATCAAAACTGCTGGACGCTTGCAGAGCGTACGACATGGATGGAGCGGAAGCGATTATGGCGGAGATAGAAAACTATCAATACGAATCGGACGAAGGACTTACGAGCTGGCTTCGAGAGAATGTGAGTCTGACGAATTTCAAAAAAATCGTAGATAAACTTTCGGATTTGTCAGAAAAAGGAGTGGAATAAATGAGTAATTCCCGCAACAGAATTATCCTGGTGGACGACAACATAGCAAATCTGTCTCAAGGCAAGAATATACTCAAAATGTTTTATGAGGTGTTCGCGGCGGAGTCTGCCGCTAAGCTTTTTGAAATCCTTGAGAATATTCTAGCTGACCTCATCCTTTTGGACATTGATATGCCCGAGATGAATGGCTACGAAGCCATCAAAAAACTCAAAGCTGACAAACGCTTCGCTGATATCCCAGTAATATTTCTTACGGCAAAAAACGACATAAACAGCGAGCGTGAGGGCTTTGACCTTGGCGCTGCGGACTATGTATTCAAGCCATTTTCGCCGCCGTTACTTATCAAACGAATCGATAATCAACTCTTGATTGTTAATAAAACAAAAGATTTACAGGCAAGTCAGAAAAAGCTTGAAGAATATGCGGCAAACCTGAAAACTGCGGTGCAGGAAAAGACTGATGAAGTCTTAGATCTGCAAAACGTCGTGCTTGCCACCATAGCCGACCTTGTTGAATTTCGCGATAACTCGACAGGTAACCATATTGCGAGGACCCAGCGTTACTTGGAAATCCTGTTCAATGGATTAATGGAAAAAGACTCGGAATACAAGGATATAATATCCAAATGGAATGTGGATTTCTTTCTACAATCGGCGCAACTCCACGATGTCGGCAAAATTGCCATAAGCGATACTATTTTGAACAAGCCTGGCAAACTCACTCCCGAGGAATTTGAAGTTATGAAAACACATGTAATGGCAGGAGTAGACGTTATAGAAAGAGTTTTAAGCAAGACAAAAAAACACGCTTTTCTAGACCATGCTCTGTTAATTTGCGGCACTCATCATGAAAAATGGGACGGAAGCGGTTACCCGATAGGCTTAAGAGGGAAAAATATCCCATTGGAAGGGCGGTTGATGGCTATTGTGGATGTGTACGACGCATTGGTCGCCGATCGACCATATAAAAAAGCCTTATCTCACGAAGAAGCGTGCAAGATAATAGAGGACAGTTCAGGAACTCATTTTGACCCTTATCTTGTGGACATATTTCGCGAAAAAAAGGATGAATTTGCTCGAATAACCGATGAAGAACAAGAAAATATAGCGCCTTCCACAACATTGGGTTAGTAGATTTTTCATGTATAATACATATAGTGCATAATTACCGACAATTGATGTCCGATAATTATTTTTATTTTTATAAAACAGTAATAAATTTACTCACTTTTAGCTTGCGTGAATTTGTTATTCGCAGTATATTTATACCATGCGTTATTAGTTAATAGGGGGAAAATCAAGTATGGCGGAAGTAGTAACAAAACCTTGGTGGAGAGAAGCCATAGAGACAATTCTATGGGCTCTTGTTTTGGCATTGATTCTAAGGACATTTGTCATTCAGGCGTTTTGGATACCAAGCGGATCAATGATCCCGACACTTCAGATAGATGACAGGGTATTGGTGGCAAAATTCTGGAATTGGTTTCAAGAGCCTTCAAGAGGCTCAATTTATGTTTTCAAGTACCCCGTTGAACCGGACAGAGACTTCATTAAAAGAATAATTGGGTTGCCCGGCGACATAGTAGACATTCAAAGCGGAGTTGTTTACGTAAATGGTTCAAAGCTTGACGAGCCATATGTACAAAATATGGATAATTTTACCCTCCGTAGAAATGACATATTTAATACCGTTCCAATAAAAGTGCCCGAAGACATGTACCTCGCTCTTGGAGACAATCGTAGAAACTCCCAGGATAGCAGGTATTGGGGATTTGTTCCTAAAGATTATCTGAAGGGACCCGCTTTTCTTCGTTATTGGCCGTTGAATAGAATCGGACTGATAGATAGATAATATTATGGCTGGGAGAACTGTCTGGTACCCCGGACATATGGCAAAGGGGGAGAGGGAGCTCTCCAAGTTGATTAATAAATTAGACTTGGTAGTGGAAATCCGGGACGCGCGAGCCCCAAAACTTTCATCGTCTCCCACAATAAAAAGCATATCCAAACATCGCCCTGTGGTGGTCGTATTATCGAAAAGGGATTTGGCTAACGAGGAAGCAACCTTTGCCTGGCTAAAATATTTTGAATCCGCAGGGACAAGCGCGTGGGCGTTTAACTTAAAAAACGCGCGTCTTGATCCAATGATAAAAGCTCTTGTTAAAACTCGTCCTGCGCATAGAGAATTAAGACTTGCCGTCGTTGGAATACCAAACGTTGGCAAGTCATTTTTTTTAAATTTGCTTGTTGGCAAAAACGTTGCTCAAGTTGGCGGAATACCCGGTATCACACGCGGAGTATCCTGGTATAAAGGTAATGGCTTTCTTGCAGTGGATTCTCCCGGTATTTTGGACCCTCATGGCGGAGAAGAAATCCAAAGACAGCTTTCATGGCTTGGCTGCGCAAAAGTTGAGGTCATAGGCGGATTTGAATCAATAGGATCGTACCTGATAGACTTTCTGCGAAAAAAAAATCTCTTATACATCCTTGAAAATAAATGGGATATAAAGACCATTTCCGATCAAGGTTGCGAAACGCGGGATATTCTGAGTCAAATCGGAGCGCGTCTTGGATGTCTGGTTCAGGGAGGAAACATCAATCTGGAACTGGCGGGGAGAAAGCTTATTGAATCATTTTCAACAGGAAAACTGGGAAGTCTCACTCTTGAATACCCGAATGATTAGAGCGGGAGCGGATGAAGCTGGAAGAGGTCCTCTTGCCGGACACGTCGTTGGTTGCGCCGTTGTTCTAACAATAAAGCAAATGAAACGTTTATTAAAATCCGGTCTAAATGATTCAAAGAAGCTTACGGAAATCAAGAGGGAGGAAATTTTCGCGATTATTAACGAAATCGGCGTCGTATGGAGAGCGCGGAGCGCTTCTCATGAACGAATAGATAATACCAACATTCTGCGCGCTTCGCTTTGGGTCATGAGAGAAAGCATTCTGGCTTTACCATGCGGAATTGAGCATGTAATAATTGACGGAAACAAAGCAATTCCTGAACTGCCTATGCAACAATATGCAATTGTAAAGGCTGACGAATTGATCCCTGAAGTGATGGCAGCCTCTGTCATAGCAAAGGTTATACGCGACAGGACGATGAAACGGCTTGACGCGATTTATCCTCAATATGGTTTTGCGCGTAATAAAGGATATCCGACAAAAGAACATCGGGCGGCTATAGCAAAATACGGCGCGTCCCCAATTCACAGAATGTCGTTTAAGCTGTTTTAAACATGAGCGTTTTATTTTGGGTTGTTGTTAATAAAAGCAGTAGGGGACGACCTCTGGACGTCCCGTTTTTTTAGGAACAATGGTTATGGCTATTAACAGCGGACGACCTGCGGGGCGTCGAGGACGCCGCCCTCTACTTTATGCCCTGTTGTTTGTTCATTTTATCCATATAGCCAAATGTAGTGAAAACTAATGTTATATCGTTCCCGCTAGTTGTTACATTACACAGGGCAGCTTCAGGAAATTTATCGACAGGGCTTTCGCCTCTCAATTGCCTGAAAGTAACCCAAACATAATCGCTTATATACACAGAATTAAGGTTCGTATACCCTTGAGATGTCATTATTTCCAAAAATCTATCATATTCATCGCCAATTTCCGATTCGTTCTTGCCGGAAGACGCAAGCTTTACCGCGTCAAAAACAAGATTATTATCTGTAGTCGCGTATACTGCCAACCAACCTATCCGCCCTAATCCCACATCAGCGGCGTTGACGAATTCTTCGCTCGCGCCTTTGAGGATAAGATAAATCAGTTTATCATTCTCAAACACCAACGCTGTTGGCCAGTCTTTATCGCCAAATGAAGCAACTAATATCCCGCCAAGTTCGTCTTGCATAATAAGTCCATTGGCTATCGCTTCCTTCTGGGTCATTCCCAGAGGAAACTCGGAAATCATGGGGGCAGCCATGGCGACAGAGTTAAAGACAAAAAGCAACGCCAAACCTAATACTATTTTTTTCATTATTTAATAACTCCTTTCAAGAAAAAACCATAATAAATAATACCAACAACCTATATAATTATACCAATTCGTGTCCAATCGGGCATTAATTTCGTTGATCCCGCCGTCTATTACCAGGCAATTTTAACAATTTCACGTATATCCTCTCGCTGAAGAGTCTTCAATGTCCCAAATGGGGCAAAATTGGCAACGTTATCAACTATTTTTTCAATATCGCTTTCCGGTACATTTATCTCCCTGAGAGTTATAGGCGCTCCCCAATTGCGGAATGTGCTTCTAAGCTCGTCCAATCCCATTATATTCTTTGTAAAACGCGCTAACGGGACGGGATTAAATTTTGAAACATATTCTATCCAAGCCGGCATCATTATTGATAGCGAGTACCCGTGGGGCGCGTCATAAAACAAGCTTACAGTATGTCCAAGCTTATGCGATGAAAAATCTCCCCTGTTCATTAACCCGCAAGACAGGCTCCCATTATGGCACAAAGTTGCTGTCCAGGCATATTCAGCGCGCCGTTCGTAATTTCTTGGGTCAATTCTCAGTTCAGGGACGCAGCGTAGCATTGTACGCAAAAAAACGTCGTATTGATCCCAAAGCAGTTCCGATATTTCATTTCCTTCAAAATAACGTTCCATGACGTGAGCCATAACATCAATTCCACCCGAGACCGTCTGGCTCTCCGGTAGAGTATACTGCAGTTCGGGGTCGATTATGGACAATTTTGGAAACAACAAATGACTTGAGAAGGACATTTTTTCCTTTGTCTCATGATTACTGATGACAGCAATATTATTCATTTCCGAGGAAGTAGCGGAAGCCGTAAGCACGCCCATTATCGGAAGAGTTTTTGTAATTGGGGATTTGCTTTTTACAATATCCCATATGTCTCCATTAAATTTGGCGCCGGCTGCCACCGCTTTGGCTGTATCGTAAACGCTGCCTCCCCCAACAGGCGTTATCACATCAACGGGCGTTACCGCAAGTCTCGCTATAGCTTCGCGTACAAAATCAACTCGCGGATTCGATTTTACCCCCGCCATCTCGATAAATTCAACGCCGTTTTTTTTAAGAGACTGAGCGACCTGTTCGTAAGCTCCGCTTTTGTATACCGATTGCCCACCCATTATGAGCATCACTTTTTTAGCTCCAACTCCCGCTATCTTTTCACCAATTTTAGGGACTAAACCCTTCCCAAACATTACCATAGTAGGAATAAACCATGTAAAATTATTCATCGTTCCTCGCGTCTTCCCCGGTACGGTCGGGAAACGCATCCCCCTTTCTGTTCAGATACAATAATAAAACTACGGATAAAGTTCCGCCGCAAAGGTCAATCACCGGGAAACTTCCCCAAACGCCCATCACTCCCCAATAATTTGGGAGTATCAATATCGTGGGGATAAGAAATAACAAATGTCTGCTGAGCGTAAGAAATATTGCCAATCTGGCGCGCCCAAGTCCTTGAAGATAGCTGTTTGTGACTATAGAAATCCCAACAAAAACCACGCCCGCATAACTGATTTTCATACCGATAATTGCTATATCAATTAGCTCTTGATTAGATGTAAACAGTCTAACCATTGGCTCCGCAAAGAAACGAACCACAAACGTGCTGCACAAAAAATATCCGCAAGCCAAAGCCAGCGCTGTTTTTAAAGCAGCTTCCACCCTATTAAAAAGGCGGGCGCCAAAATTATAACCGAAAAGCGGCTGAACTGCTTCTCCTATTCCGAGTACCGGAAGGAATAGCAAAGAATCCCATCCCATAAATATCCCCAACGCGGAAATAGCCAAATCGCCGCCGTGCAACGCAAGCGCTCTGTTGAAAAAAAGCATAAAAAACGCGAAGCCAAATTCTAATATAGCCGGAGATAAGCCTAACATAAAAATACGAAGAATAATTGAATATTCAGGAATAAGATTTTTAAAATGAATTCGCAAGTCGCCCGTTTTAAAAATAAAAAACGATAACACCCAAATAAAAACAATAATCTGGGACAACACGGTTGCAATGGCGGCGCCCCGTACGCCTAATCCAAAATAAATTATAAACAGGGCGTCTAAAGCAATATTACACATCGCTCCAGTGACAAGAGCGCCCATAGCGTATTTTGGAAACCCTTGCGCTCGTATATAGCCGCTCAAAGCAAACCCGAAAATTGAAAATGGGACGCCAAGAACTATTACATTAAAGTATTCTTCCGCAACTCTGCTGATAGCGCCGCTTCCTCCGCTAATTCTTATTATAGACGGCGCGTAAAGGAAACCCGACATGGTTAAGACCATAGAAATGACAAAAGCCATAAATAAACCATTGCCAAGAACCTTCTCCGCATGACTCTTTTTGCGCTCTCCAACGGCTATTGATATCAGCGCGGTTCCCCCGGCGCACGGCATAATAGCTAAAGAAAAGCTAAACAACATATATGGAAAACAAATACTTGTTGCGGCAAGCCCTTCCGGCCCCACATAATGACCAACAAACACGCGATCTACTAAGTTATATAGCGAATGAGCAAGCAACCCGAAAATTGATGGTAGCGCAAACTTGATTAGCAGTTTAATAATGGGTTCCGTTCCCATGTAGTCGGATTTACTATTAGTCATTTCCCATTCCATTTCACCGTGTATTTTTTTATAAATCCAATAGGATTATACGTCATTTTGGCTTGTCTTAAGCCTTTAAGCCCCATGTCCTGTTCTCTGTTGACCAGATTGAAGCCCGAGTTTTTGAGAAACATCTGATTTATTCCTTGATAGACGCCCTTGTATGAATCCAAATGAAACCCTTTTTCAAAATGAATTATCACAGTTCCGTCCCCTAAATCCTCCGCCACAGTGTAAGCTACAAGCTTGCCGTCGACTCGCAACACGCCCCCCATAATTCCGGGCAGTTTTTCCCAATCCGACAATATCCTTATAGTAGCTGTATCTTCATCCAAATCCCCGTCGTGTTTAACGCTACCTCTACTCCTTCGCCGCTCGTAGAACTCCTTTAACTCCTCTATATTTTCACGATTCATCTCCTCATAAACAGGAGAATATTTCAAAAACTGGTTAAGAAGGTTTTTCTTCTTATGAAACCGGTTGCCTGAAAGGTTTATAAGCTCATTTGCTGAATAAATGTATTCCCACTGCGAACGCTCTTCTATTACTTCGATCGCATCTCCAAGATTTTCCTGCAAAACTTGCGCCAGTTTTTCCGGCGCTCTGTTAAATACCGCTCCTTCAGGGAAGAGTTTACCAAGGATGTCTTTCCAGTTTTTGTTTGACCAGACGCCAAGGGGCGTCCACATTTCAAAAGGTTCGTTTTTTGTTAGCCTTATCCAACATAAATCCTCGCAAAAAGCTGTTTCATAACGTCTTTCATGATCCCATGCCCATAAATTAATAAAAGAACAATCCGCAACCCTCTCCTCCGCAGCCAAGAAGTACCTTAAATACTCATCGCGCGAAGAGAGAGCTAAAGGTTTGAAATCAAGCAAAATAAACACCTCCGAAACTGAATGCGTGTAGGGACGACCTGCCCCGGTCGTTCGCTGTTAAAACCGCGCCCATCGTTATTAGAATCGTAGGGGTCGGCGTCCTCGACGACCCGTAGGGACGACCGAGATCGGTCGTTCGTCGGTCATGAAATAAATAATTATACATCAGCCACAATGGATATGAATAATAATATAGGAAATACGGAACGATGTGGGCATCGTCCCCTAGCGCATTTATTCAACATGCCCCATAGAATCGTAGGGGTCGGCGTCCTCGACGACCCGTAGGGACGACCTGCCCCGATCGTCCGTTGTCAAAAACCGCGCCCATCGTTATTTGAACCAATTTGAAATCAATCGTAGGCGAGGCGGCTTCTGCGACCCGCCGCGACGGCGTAGTTAGACCTACGTCGAGCAAGGCGCGCAACACCTATCGCTCGCTTGCGCTCGCTGGCGCTCGCTGGCGCCTCCGTCCCGCCACGCTTTGCGCGGCGCTCCTCCTGAAACAACGAAGCATACGTTTGATTTCATAATTGGTATTACAAATCTGCACATAATAATC
>Ga0099364_10007701_pt1 | contig 15326 bp, 19 predicted proteins | sample TergutTh196P3_FD_73070 | JGI IMG/M metagenome (GOLD analysis project Ga0099364, IMG submission 73070) | Microcerotermes parvus P3 segment gut microbial communities from Pointe-Noire, Republic of the Congo - Th196 P3 | ecosystem: Host-associated > Arthropoda: Insects > Digestive system > Gut ... | reverse complement strand
CGCATATCGCTACCCCGGTCTGTATGGCAATGAGCTTATCATCATGTAAACACACCCCGTCCAGTAGCTCGCAATCCAAAAAGTTGTAGCCGGCACGCACATAGGTATTTCGCCCGACCATATTGAATTCTTTATAGGCGTATGTAAACTTTACATTGATAACCGCCTGCGTATATTGGTGCTTGTCGATTTGAAAAGCGAAATCCTTACGGCGGGTTACCTTTTCATAAACGGATTGCAACTGAATGGAATCAAGGCTCCAGTCCAGTGTGTTTACAAATTTCCTCTCTTTTAGTTTGCCTTCTTTATCACGGATGCAGTAGCCTTCCCTTTCATTGCCGGGAAGCTGCATAGCGCCGTACAAATCCTTTGCTTCAATAGATAAAATTTTAAACGCTCTGTTCAATGCTAAACCTCCCTATGCCTTTCTATTTCCGTAATCGCTTCCTCTATGGGGTCAACCCCAAATTCATCCAAGATACATTGATAAGCTTTCGCTCTCTTTCTTAAATCCTTTCTGTATTCCTCAGCCGCCAACTCAAACGAATTAAGCGGGTCATAAAACTTACATATCTTTTCCCGACCGCATTGGTCATGCCAGTAACATTTAGCGCACTCTTTCATTTTGCCTCCTCAAAAAACTTTCATCTCGCGGCGCCGTAACCGGCTTCAAATCCTCGCCTCTCGACAAATTGTCTAACCACTTTTCTAAAATAATTCTCATTCTCTTGCTTGGTACATAAATCCAAATTTCTTCGCCGTTCCTTATGCTTGAACGGAAAATCCACTGCACCAAAATAGACAGCGCGTACATATCCTGATTGATTTGTTCGGCGCCGAGCTTTTTCAGGTAATTAACCATCCAGGGCTGAAGAAACACGTTTACGCAATATGCAAGAAATTTCTTATGGGCAAACTCGTTGGTTGCCCTTCTGTTAAAGGAAATAAAGCCGTTAGAATAACCCTTGCCCTTTATGCTCTTACGGTACTGATTCACCGAGGCCCACATCCGCTTGTCCGCCTCGCCGATGAAATGATACCTGAACACATTGGCAAGATTGTTTTTAAGCTTTTCTATTTTGGGTCTGTTATTTTCTTTTAAGGATTTGTCAAACCACCGCGAGGACAATGCGTAATACTCATCGCCTATTTCATTGAGTTTTTCGTTTTTGAGAATATGAATCTTGCTTTTTAATTCAATGCGCCTGCCCATTTCGGAAATCGGACAGAGCCGGTAAGTGCCGTTCTCAACCTTAGTCCCGATAAGCTCATAAGAAATGTTGTGAATATCAAAAAAGAGTTTAAGCGGCTGATGCTCAAAAAGATACGTTAAAATATAAACGCTCTCAAAGCATTGAAAAATATCTATGGGAACAAGCCAAAAAAACAGCGACCCGCCAACGTCAATCAGGTTCTTAGATTTTGACATCTGCATGATTTCATTGAACGTGACGCCCGTGTATTCCTCGTCCGCCCACACAATCTCATCGCCGCTCTTGGACGCTATGTTTTTTCTTAAGAGCATGTCAATATCGCCCTTGTCAATTCCGACAGGGCGGAATAAATCAATAACCTCGTCTAGGATAAGCGTGTAACTGTGGCTGCGGATTAACTCTTTTGTTTCTTCGGTATAATTAGCAAACAGCGAATGCGTGCTTGCTATGTTCCTGCCCTGCTTGAGCAGCCTGTTTATATCTTGTAGCTTGGTGTGTCCGTCAAAATACTTGCCCGTCGGCGTAACAAAGTTTTTTTGCGAGCATCCTTTTATGATTCTCTCGACTTCTGCAAGATAAGGCGTTATGAATATAAACTTCTTATCCGACCTGTTAATCATATTTATACAGGCCGTTGTTTTACCTGCGCCGCACAATGCGTCGCATACTCTTACTGTCTCCACTTTAAAATCTCCGTGAATGGTTTTACTACCCTTACCCGTAGTAGAATTTTCTTAATTAGCCCTATAATAGGGATAAATCCGCCCCTATCTCTTTAAAGAAAGATTAATGCAAGATTAGTCATTAGGGAACGGTTGGTAAGGGTCGTTTCGCTGCCGCTCAACGACATTTGCCCGCGTAGTTTCACGGCACCACGAAAGCCGATATTCACAAAGATTTTCTACTATTGTTATACGCCGCAAATAGGATTACCTGTAAAAAATAATTTTATCTCGGTAGGCTCCGAGAATCCTATGTTTTTTAGGGTACTCGGAAACCATCCCTATAATAGGCGCAAATAACTAACATTTCTTTTACAAAAATAAAATGCTTTTTGTAGCCCACGATACCGATTAACCCCATAATAGGACAAGTTTCCGAAACCAATTCCGAGAATTTTTGAGAGAGTTGAGAGAAACTACTTGTGTTTCTCTAATTAAAAAATTGTGCTTTATAATGTAAAATATCCCCCTATAATAGGACAAATGTTATCAAGTGTTAAAAGATAACATTTTTATATCAACCATACAAACAAGCAACAAAATACCGCTATTAAAAAAATTTTGCTTTTAGTGTGTAAAATCGTTTGACAAATTTTTTTTAACTCATTATAATTATTTGTGTAAGTCAATTACACAATAAAATCATTGCTTTATAAATTAGGGAGTATATAAAGCATTATTGTTTTTTGATAAGCACAAAAAAATAATAATAAGGAAGTAAAAAAAATGAAAAAAAAGAACACCATCACAAAAAAGAACACCGCAACAACAACCACAAGCGACAACAAAAAAAATGCTTATTTGTCGCAAGTTATCACCGCCGACAATGTGCAAATGTTAGGCGAACACACCGCAAAAAAAGCGTTAAAAACTATTTACAATAGAAGTCAAGACGATTTTATTCGCCGTTTAATAAATGACTTCAATCGTGATATGTATAACGCTAAAAACAACATAGCGGAAAACTTTTCAAATGCTTACGACATAGCACAAACGGCAATTTGTTTTTATTGTGAGTATTTAGGGCAACCGCTAAACGCAACCGCCAATAATGGCGAATTAGACAAGGACAAAAAACCTATTGATATTTATAGGGCTTGTTTACGCAAAATTAACCGCTATATTTTAGAGAATAAAAACAAGGTTTATAAAACTGTTTACTTGCAAGACATTGACGAAAACGGCGAACACCTTGAATATATAGCAATACCGCAAAAGTGGGATATGCCGACAATAACAGACTATCAAGGGGTAATAAATGCCATTGAACAAATGAAGTTATCCGCAACCGAAAAAAAGATATTATATGCCCGCTTGCGTGGTTTTGGTTATGATACAATAGCCAAAAAATTGAGTATTGCAAAAGGTACAGTACAAACATATATAAAGCGGATACAAGCAAAAGCAACCGCCATAAACCTAACACCGCAAGCAATACGGCAATTAAAACAATTAACCGCATAAACCGCTAACAACCTAAAAACACACATTAAACCGCTTGCAATTTTGCAAGTGGTTTTTTGTTTGTCTTACGGCTTTACTGTCTTAGTGTAGACAACCGCAAAAACGGCTTGTCTTACGGCTTTACTGTCTTAGTGTAGACAACCGCAAAACGGCTTGTCTTACGGCTTTACTGTCTTAGTGTAGGCAACCGCAAAACGGCTTGTCTTACGGCTTTACTGTCTTAGTGTAGGCAACCGCAAGCACACCGCTTGTGTTTCGCCTCACATTGCCCAGCGTAAACCACATACAACGCAACCTGTGTTGTGTCGTGTTTACATATATCTCACCAAGCGGATAGATAGCGTTTGGGCTCAGGCATAGCGATTGCCACCTGTTCATAGTCTTGCACAAACTATGACCGCTACGGCTCGGTAGCCGAATTTTCTGTTTGAATGTGGAGGGCTTAGTAATGGCGCCGTTGCTACCCTCTCACATTCCCACGCCCCTATCTCAATGCCTCCACGTGGCTGGGGTGGATAACCAACCGAATTGAGAAGTCCCGTATGCTGCCCATAGTGATGTGGGGTGTAAGGTTCATAGGGAAAACCCGTCAATGCGTTTGCACACGGTGTACCCCTATCGGCATTGCGTTAGTTTGGCAAATTCGGACTACGCACTTGACGGCTGACATTGCGCGGATTGAGAATACGCAATGAGTTACCTTGACTATGAAAAGGCGTCGGCTGAGTATGAGAGTTAGGCTCATAGTTCGTGATAGTGAAAAACCCAGCAGGTATGCCATAAAACCTAAACTTAGGCTTTAAGCAACTATGGCTATGCGTGAACGGCTTTTGACTGACGCTGCTTATTCATACGGCTATATGGTCTTATTCCCAAGGGAGTACGGCTATGGTCTTATGTCTAAAACACTGGAGAAAACTGTGCATGATGCCCTATGCTATCAAGTATAGATAAGGCTGTTGCTGAGGTTGACTGTTTATTAACGCAGAAGTACACTCAAATCACTAACGAAAACAAAAAAAGCCTTTATTGGCTTAAATACAAAAGATTAGACCGTCTGGCTTTGGCTGGGCGGTCTTTTTATGTCCTTTATCACCTCGTGCGGTGAGCAAGGGCTAATAACAAAAGGAGTGTATTAAAATGGAAAAAATTAAAACAATGGCTGAGGTTAAAACTGCCCTTGAGAACAAGGTTAACGAAGGCAATAAGGCGATTGCTGCAAAGACACCGCTTACTGCCGATTTCCTTGCCGAGTTTGCCACGCTTGAAAAAGAATACGCAGACCTCAAGGCAAAAGAAGTCTACAGCGAATTGATGACTAAAAAATTGCCGTTGATTGCGGCGATTAAGCGGTACTCTTATACCGTGATTAGGCATCAAGAACTGCGTGACAGCGAAACCAAGCAGTTATCCGAACTCAAATTGGTGGAAAAGGAAAGGCAAATAGACCTGCTCAAATTCGCCAAATTCGGGGATTTGGACACCGATTGGCAACACGATGTTTCGCGTTTCAATCAGTCGCTTTGTTTAAGGGCTGCTGTTGAATTGGGCTATTCAAAACAGCAAATCAACAAACTTGCAAGCACTTATTACTTAGCAAAAGAAGCCCAAAAATTGGCTGACGGTAAAACACCCACAAGCAACAATAAACTTTGCCAACTGTTGCAAAGTGTTATTGACGCAATACTGCCGCCTGCCGATGACGAAAAGAGCAATGCTTTCAAATGCAACAACCACGATGTGAAGTATCTTCTTATGTGCTACACAAAGAAAGGTCGCAACGCATTAAGCATTGCAATATCAAAAGACGGTTTCCTGCGTAATCTTGTAATGGATGTTTTGCACCGCATTATTGAGGGCAAACTGTATTCGCTTGAATACAAGACCAAGAAAGGTTGCGAAATGGTCGTGAGAACCGCCGAAAAGGAAATTGAGCCGTCTGAGGAATTTGACGCCGATGACGAAAACGCTACGGCATAACCACCATACCGCCGCCCTAATTCCCCTCTTCCCCGCCCGATGGCTTATGCTGTCGGGCTTTATGCTTGAAAGAACCGCATGAGGTTTAATCTGGCAAAAAAATATCTATGGGAGTATCAAAACCTAACGCTTTAGTTTGACTTTTGCGTCTTTTGATGATAAAATATTAGCATGAGTGAAATAACTAAAGGTCGTGGACGACCACCTGTATTAACTCCTGAGGAACGGGAACAACGCCGAATAGAAAACGACCGGAAACGCAACGAGCGTCATAAGGCAACAGGCTATGCGGCTCAACGAAAATACAAAACCAAAGTCCACGAAATAAAGGTAATAATCAGGCAAGAGTATAAGGCAATAATTGACGAACTTGTAGCCAAAGCAGGCATGAACAGTCCTGCCGAGTTATTTTTGGATGCAGTTTCCCAAAAATATAGTGTTACCCTTGTGCCTGAGGTTGACAAAGGCGATAAAAAGTAGTAAAATATCCATAGGCGTATTGAGTTTTGGGCTCGTGATGGTGTTTATTTCTCTTTACGCTCGAGCAGCGGAAACGCTGCTCTTTTCATCCCCTTGCCTAACGTTGCTTGACCGACGGTCGCAATTATAATATAACTTAATTGCGGTTGTCGAACTCCCCGCCTCCGCAAAGTTAAATAAAACGAAAAGGAGGCATTATATGCCAAAGCAAGAACAATTCATAGATATCGACGAGTTTTTAGAATGGTACTTGTCTAAAAGACCTGAAACTGTTTTCCTTGTAAAAAACAAGGCGCGCTATGCCGAAGTGATGGCGGCAGTGAGAACTATATACAATTTCGCTCACGCATCAAACCCGGAAGGAACAATTTTATCTAAGCCAAGCCCCGATGAGCTGACAGGCACCTCTCTCGTTATTGAGATTGTAAGCAACCTCGTCGTATTTGACGATATGCAAAAGTTCTGTGCTGCCCTATCAAAGGCTGACAACTTTGAGGTTCACGCACGGACTGACGGCAAGGCGCTGATAGGCATCGTATTTGAAGATGTATGGCAGTTAGCACCGCCAAGCGGCAAGAAATAAACTTATAAACGCAGACCAAAACAAGGGCATCCGACAGGGTGCTCTTTTTTTCTGCAATTTTTCAGAAAAACTATTGAAAATCCCTTGACAAGGTGTCCAAATGTGTATTATAATCTCAAGCATACGGTGTCCAAATGTGTATTTCATTATGAAGGAGAACGTTTATGAACCACGAATTAAAAACTCACCCCGAACCGTTTGCGGCAATATGTCGCGGCGAGAAAAGATTTGAATACCGCTACTCTGGCGACAGAATTTTTACTATCGGCGACATCTTGTTGCTGAAAGAATTTATCCCCGAAACCGAAACATTTACAGGCGAAACAATAAAAGTAAAGATTACCTACCTGCTTTCAGGCGGTCAATTCGGAGTTCCAAAAGACTACTGCATTATGTCTATTGCTCCTTTGAGTTTATTTGAAGAATACGAGCTAATGACCGCCGATGAGCGAAAAGAGTTTTCTGCCGGGCTTTTTGAATCTGTTATCAACACTATAAGACCTGGCACTTATCCAAACAAAAAGGAGGCTTTAGATGAAACTGACAAATGAGCTTAGTGCTATGGCGGCTTACAACTATGGCTGGCTTCAAGCCCTTCTCCACTCTTTAAGAGATTGCTCTTGGGAAGAGCTTATTAAGCGTCCCGAGATTATCAACATACTCGCCAACAACGATGAGAACGACGATGTTATTGACATTGAGTGCCGCGACGCAGCTTACGGCAGCATTGCAACATCTATCCGCTTAGACAAAGAAAGCGGCGATTGGTATTGTGATAACGAATTTGATATTTATGACCAAGACAACAACTTGGTAGCCGAAAACATCACTCTCCCCTGCTTGCTTACAAAACCCGAAAGCGAACCGATAAAGTATGTAAGGCAAGTTCATTGGAGTACCGACGGCGGAACTCGCCGTTTCAGATGTTACAACATCAACCATTACGTCGGCACCGAAAGTGCTGCCGATATTTTAGACGAAATGCTTGCAGCCGTCGGCTTAACATTAGACCTCAGCGGCGATTATGACGAAAGCATTTACGACCTTATAGAAACAGCAAAAACAAAACAACTAAAACAGACCATTCCCGAAGTCATCATTGAAGTCGTCGGTAATATTAACGATGACGATATTGAAGATATGGTTTGCAACGAAATCAGCGAAGCAACGGGATGGTTACACGAAGGCTTTGAATACGAAGAAATAAAATAAACAATTCTCTGGCCATTGGCTAGGTAAGAGTGTGAGAGGAACGGCAACCGAAAATAAGGGAAAACTCCCAAGTCTGCAAGTGCCATAAGAACCTTGTATGAATGATACGGTTGACTGGGATAGGATTGTCTAAGCGAAAGCTGAAAACCTATCGAATAGACACGCGGGCCACAGCGTTCACACCGCCAGTATACATAAAAGTCGTGGTCGTAGGCACCGGTAAGGGTGTGAGGCATGTGCCAAGTTTGCACTGTAAGTTTCGCGGAGTGTAGCGCCTCACCCACCACGTCCATTGCGGTATTGCCATAGGAGGAAATCATTACGATACCTTAACCGAAAAAGCGAGAATATGGCAAGTTCAGGTCATTAGCTCACGAGGCTCTCGCACCGCATCTTTTGAAATAGCCGCACTCAGCCAAAGTGCGTTATTTAAAATAAAAAATTGAAAAGGAGATTTTTAACAATGAAGATTAAAATCAGCGGAAACGCATTTGTTATTACTTCCGATTTGTCTGTCGAAGACATTTTGTTTGTAGCAAAAAATGCACCTGACAAGCTCAAGGTCAGAGAAAAAGTGAGCAAAGACAGTGATGAGGTTGGAAACGAGCTTTTCGCAATCTCTTACAACGAAGCACATGCAAGCATAACCGGCTTTGGCATTGCATTCAACGGCAAGACACGTGACGAAAAGGGTTTGGCTACCTTTACCGGCACGATTCCCGCCGGCGTTGCAAATGCTAAGGAATTTGTTGCAGACAAAATCAGTGCGGTTGCGGCTTATTTGCCCGAACTTGAAAAGTCCGTTCCTAAAGCGGTTAAGGAACAGAAAGAAGCCCGCGAGAAACTTCTTGAAAGCATTACCGAAGAGTAAACCGCTCTTATAAATAGGTGCCGCTGGCTATAAGCGGCGCCTGTTTATTACATCAAAAAATCAATAATTATAAGGAGAACACCAAAATGATTCAAGTAAAGATTAAAACTAATACCATTCGTGACAGAGTGGTAACGGCCGAACTTAACGACAGCGTTATTTCGGTATTTGAGAGCCAAGGGATTGATGTCAGTGGCTCTATGACGAACCTAAATGGAATGACATTAACGGCAACCGACCTTAACTCTACCTTTCAAACTCTCGGCGTCAATGACGGCGAAATCGTTCGTCTCAACAGCGTTGTTAAGGCTGATGGAGCAAAGGTCGCTTAATAGCGAAAGGAGGCGTATACCGTGGAACTGAGAGATAACTACTTAATCAGCAGCGATGCAAACCATTTCTTTGGAGCCGACTTTAATTATTCCGGCGATATTATCTTAAAAACAGTACTGCGGTATATCGCCATCCGACGCTCCGAAGGAGACTTAAAAAACCTAAACCCTATAAAAGTCTACCGCAACAGCTTCTCTGCTTCTTATGACATTGCTAAGTTCTTTGAAGCTTATTCTCAAAAAGGCAACAACATCATATTGCTAACCGGCAGCGACTTGCCCGAAAAAGGAACTTTGCCCGAAGGCTGGATAGAGTTGCCCGAAGGCAAATATCCCGTTTGCAAGTATTTATCGGAAGTGTCGCCAACAACGATTCTTGTCAACGAACAGTACAAGGAAGTATTCGTTTTCGCACTAAAGCAAACGGATGCTTGGACAAAAAAGTTCACTTCTTCCCTGTTTAGAATTTTGCTTTGGCTCTACCCTGCCGACAAATTGGACGATGACGATAAAACGCTGTTTAAGGCCGTCGATAAAAACGACGCCGAAGCCCTGCTCGGACTAATAGATAAATTTCGTGAAATCACAGATTTTAGAAAAGAGCGATTGCGGCAAGAGCTATACGGTTGGGGCGCGGGGCTTTATAAAGTCCGTGTATCGGATTTGACAAACACCGTCGAAAGATTACGGTCTAATTTGAAAACACACAGAGACAATGTTCACAACACCTTAAACGAACTTGCTGCTCAAACTATGCAGTTGACTGCTTTGAAAAATGCGCCAGCCATTACGGACGAGTCGTTATTTGAATTCTTTGACCAACACAAGCAATTAAGCATTCAAAGCGTTCAAAAAGATAACCGTGGATGCAGCTTGTACTACATGATAAATGAAACGATAGAATACTTTGACCAAGATGAATTTAACGAGTATTACGAAAACCCCGATTCTTACTTTTACAATGATGATTATACCGATGAATTATATACCCTATTACTCGGCTTATTCGGAAAAGAAAAAGGGCGTCTAAAAGCTCGTTGCGTATTTATGCTAACAAATTTTACAAGCTTAGCACCGCAAAGAAATTGGAGTTACGAAGACGGGCGCAGATTACTGCCACATCCGCATCTTGATTCTCATGGCTGTCTCGGCGGCAATGAAACCCCTATTCTCGAGTACTTAGCAAACGGTGAATGGGAACAAGCAATCGGGCAAACGATTGCGGCCGCAAAGAACATAAATTTTGGCGACTCTACCGTTGTTAACCACATGATGTCATGGTTGCAAAAGAATTTAAGCACAACCGAAAAACTAATTGTCGCCGATAACGACATTGAAATGACAATACAAGAATTTCTTGCCTACCTAAAGGAGGATGAAACAAATGGCTAGACAAATCACCTGCTCGCCGGAAGTCATAGAAAAGCTTTTAGCAAAAGCCCGCACCGAACTTATGGGCAAAAAATACCAATCAAATAAGGTCAACCTATCTCTTTCTTTGGAAAAGGACGACCGCATTGCCGAGGTGTATTTTTCGCCAAAAGCTTGGCTTAAAATGAACCGGCTTGTAAAAGAATTCTCAACGGAAGTGCAATGGCACGGAACCGTAAAAAGAATATCCGAAACACAATTTTTTCTGGAAGACATTCTGGTATTCCCTCACGAAGTAACCGCCACTACGGTTGTTTCCAAGCAAGAGGAATACGAGGCTTGGCTTGACACATTGGATGACGAAACCTTTAACAAACTTCGCTTCCACGGTCACAGCCATGTAAAAATGCACGTCCGCCCATCCGGCACCGATGAGGACGTCCAAACTAACTTCTTGAAAGGGCTTGGGAAGCCTGCAAAGGATTACGACCCTTTCTACATATTTTTAATTATAAACAAAGACGGCGACATCAACTGTCAGGTTTACGACATTACGAACAATGCTCTGTACGATGATGACGAGGTTTTTACGGATGTATATCTCGACGGCACAGACTTCAGCAAATTCATTGAAGATGCAAAGAAGCTTGCCACAGAACCTGTCCGTGCCGTTGGCTACGGCTATCACGGCGGGCACGGCCATCAGGGTAAAAAAAAGAAAGAAAAAAACACAGCCGAAACCGAGCCTGATTACGATGATATGTTCTTCGGCTACTATGGAGGAGGCTACCGCACATGAATTTAGTAAAATCCCAAGATTATTTCAATCCGATAAACGTTAAGCAGCGCTGCCACATTATAGGCTGCGGTTCCGTTGGCTCCGCCGTTGCGGAACTGTTGGTTCGGCTCGGCATCAAAAAGATTTCATTGTATGACTTTGATACGGTGGCGGCACACAACCTCGCAAACCAAATGTTCTATCACAATCAAATTAAAATGCACAAAGCGCAAGCAGTAGAAAGCATGTTATGTGCAATCAACCCGGAAGTGGAACAGCATATCGAGGTGTATGATGCCGGCTGGACTGAAAAAACAAAACTCAACGGCTATGTGTTTCTTTGTGTTGACAACATTGATTTACGCCGCGAGATTGCGACCAAAAACAAAATGAACGGCTCTATTAAGGCTATGTTCGATTTCAGGACAAGGCTTGAAGACGCACAGCACTATGCCGCCGATTGGAAAAACCCTAAGCTCATTGATAACTTCATTAAGAGTATGGATTTCTCTCACGAAGAAGCAAAAGAGCAAACCCCTGTTACCGCCTGCAATGTCGAAATGGGCGTTGCTCCTACTGTACGCATTATTTGCGCTTACGGCGTAGCAAACTTTATGAATTTGATACGCGGCAAAGAACTTAAAAAGATAATAACCATCGACGCATTCGGCTTTGATGTCGATGCGTGTTAGAGGAGCTGCACTATGTTTTATACGCACACCATAACGGTTGAACGGTTGGAAAATATTCTAAACCAAATCAACAACAAAAATAAAATGATAGATATTTGCGGACAAGAATTTTCAATCTTGTTTGACATGCCCTTGCCTACACGAAACACCCGCAAAAAACAACTTGTTCTGCTACTACGAGAACACTTTAACAAAGATAGAAAATAAAAACTAATAAAGAAATGCTTAGTTCACTCTAAGGCTTTTGATGACATCAGAAGTAATAACTTGTCGGAAAGGACGGGAGGCGAGCCGCGATGACATCCTCGTCGCGCTGGCTGTTCCCAACCCCACTTGGCTCACCTCTGCCTACGATAGCTGACGCTTTCCGACATAAAGCTACATTAGGATTTCGGCTTAAATGCCAGATTTCTCTCGAAACCTGACCTTGCAGTTCTTGCCCAGCAGGTTACCTGAGTCCCGGAGCATCTGAGTCTTCCTCCTTTCCTAATCGTGTTTATTAGTTTGAAAGACAGTAAACAAAACAAATGCCTAATAAAGTTATTCTTAAGCTCGCTTAAGGCTTTTGATTACATCAAAAGTACCAACTTGCCGGGAAGGACACCTCCCGCGGGGCAGCCCGACGCCACTGAAGTCGCCTTCGCACCGCCTGTTATTCGGGTCATTGCGTTGAACTGCGACCTTTCTTGGACATCGGCTCGGCTAAACCGCTACTTACTTTGGTGCAATTTCTTATCGAAATTACCAAATCAGAACTGTCCATTGGTGTTTCCCAGCTCAATCATGAAGACGGGGTACTCCCGTTGATGGTTAATTCTAATCGTGTTTATTAGGGCAAAAAAAGGAGGACAACAAAACCAGTAAACAAAAAAACAAAGCTAATAAAGACATTCTTAAGGTCGCTTAAGGCTTTTGATTACATCAAAAGTATCACATTGACAGGAAGACGGGAGGACGCCGGCAGCCGAACGCCCTTCTGGAACCGTAATCCAGGTCGGTTTGACCAGCTTTTGCTGTTAATCGTTGCCATAGTTCCACTCGCAAGAGCCAACTTACGCGGTAATGATTTGGCGAAACCAGTTGGTTTCACAGCAATAAGCTTAGTATCTGAACCTGCATGCGATGCTTCCATCCTGCTTCTGCTAATCATGTTTATTAGTTTTCAAAAAATTATTAAAAAGGAGGCTAATATGCCGTTTATTACAATCCCGGTAGGCCATAGAGAGTACCAGCTAACATTTGACGATATTCTTAATGGCATCAACAAATCGTTCTTTGAGGCAAGAGAAAAAGAACAACAGCAAGGAAATACGAGAACCGTATACAGACCGACTACCCCACAAAGGCTGTTGGATGTCTACGACTTCAAGCCGATGCTTAAAGTCTTAAATGAGTTCAATCAAAAGTATAAACACTTGATTGATACTACCGACAAGTCGTCTTTGTATTACAGTTTTAAAATTCCTAAGCGAAGCGGCGGGCTTCGCCAAATTGATGCGCCGAATGACCAACTCAAATTCGCTCTGCGTGAATTGAAGTATATTTTTGAGGTTGAGTTCCGCGCCCTGCATCACACGACGGCCTTTGCCTATGTTGCAAGGCGGTCAACGATAGACGCTATCAAACGTCATCAGGACAATAAATCCCGATGGTTTTTAAAGCTTGATTTTAGCAATTTTTTCGGCAGCACTACGCTGGATTTTGTTATCAAGCAGTTGGAGATGATATTCCCCTTCAGCGAGGTAATGCTCCTGCAAGGCGGCAAGGAAGCCCTTAAAACGGCTCTGTCGCTTGCGTTCCTTAAAGGCGGGCTGCCGCAAGGCACCCCCATATCCCCCACTATCACCAACATTATGATGGTTCCTATTGACCACCACATTGCCAAAGTTATGCGGGATTTTACCCCGCACATCGTTTACACAAGATACGCCGACGATCTGCTCTTGTCTGCGGATCTTTCCTTTAAGTGGAGCGAGGTTCAAGAAAAGGTGCTTGAGATTTTACATAAATACGGCGCACCGTTTACTATCAAAAAAGAGAAAACACGATACGGCTCTTCCGCCGGGCGGAATTGGAACCTCGGCGTTATGCTGAATAAAGACAACCAAATTACTATCGGCAACCAAAAGAAAAAGGTTTTCAAGGCTATGCTGCATTCCCTGCATACAGACTACCGAAACGGCGTGTTTTGGAGCCTAAGCGACATACAAGAGTTTCAGGGACTAATGTCCTACTATCTCATGGTCGAAAAAGACAACATACAAAAAATCGTCAATAGCTACGATGAAAAATACAAAATCAAAACATCAAAAATAGTTAAAGCCACGATGAATAATCCCGGCGCGGCTTAAAGGAGCAATATGAAAGAAAGAATCAAAAAAATAATCGAGCAATTCTACACGGACAAAAATGTTGCTGTAACTGAACACGCTCCCTCACCGGAGGAACTGGCGGAGTTTATAGACAACGGCATCAGTAGCCACCAGTGCGGCTGCGGAAATACCGTTAACAATAGCTACAACGATGACGAACTTTGCGATGAATGCAAATCTTTATACGGGCATTCATTTGAGAGCGAGTTATAAAAATTAAAGCAAATCGTAATTCCTTCGTAACCCGAAGGGCATTGGATTATATCCGATGTACTACCTTGAGAGCAAGACGGAGAGGCACGCCTCAGGATTCACCTTCTCCTCCGACGACTCGAACTTACTTCTTTCTGTCGTGGGAGCTGATTTTGAAGCCAATCGGTCTTGGGTCATAGGGCTGAACAGGACTTCGCAACTCTTTGCCACCCAGAGAAACCCGTTGCTCCGAACCATTCACGGTCGTCCCGCCCGCAGGCGCTGCGGCGGATTGATTGCCGGATTTGCTTTGTAAAAACTAAAGAAAGAGAGGTTTATATGCTTAAAGAAATGAAAGATATTCTAAAAAAATTGCGGCAGGAAATCAAAATCCTGTGCGATTTGAAAAACGAACAGGCGCCGGACGGCGAATACTTCTTTGCATTTAGCAATGAACAATTCGAGGAAGGTAAAAAACGCATAGGCATCGAAGACAACAAGCAATTATGCGATGCGGGCTCCGGAATGTACGGAACCAAAAAAGGCATTGAGGAGTTCTGGGCTTTTCATAACGAAAGGACAAAGCGGATTCAAGCGCAAATCTCCCCTCTTGCCTTCTTCTATTACGAATACGGTAATTGCGAAGGCGAATACAACAGCGACGATGAGGCTTGGGACTATACAAAAGAACTGTACCCTGATTTCGATTTTGCCGACGAGTACAACAGAAAGGTTGTTGAGGCGATAAGAGACGAATGGCGGAAGCTGAACTTTGGAAGGTAAGCTTATGAGCAATTTTATATTAAAAAGCGAAACACATTCAAAGATTGCAAACCTGCTTTGCTCTGCCTATGAATGTGGCTTTAACCATGTGGGTTTTTCCTTGTCCGATAAATCAAAAAGAGCAATGGGAAAAATTCTTAAAAACATTAACTGCGATCATTATAGCAGAATTGTTTACGGTAAATTGTTTAGAATGAACATGCTCGCTCAAGCCGATACATATCCGCACGACAACATTGACATTGCAAAAGAAATTAAAAATATGCCGGACTACCCCGCC
>Ga0099364_10007700_pt1 | contig 15326 bp, 13 predicted proteins | sample TergutTh196P3_FD_73070 | JGI IMG/M metagenome (GOLD analysis project Ga0099364, IMG submission 73070) | Microcerotermes parvus P3 segment gut microbial communities from Pointe-Noire, Republic of the Congo - Th196 P3 | ecosystem: Host-associated > Arthropoda: Insects > Digestive system > Gut ... | reverse complement strand
GAGGCGTCAAGGGAGATAATTCAAATCCCCTGCCAGACAGGATGTCTCAATGCCGATGCGCGACAGGACGTCGCAAAAAGCATCGGCCTCACACTCCCCCCATTGACCGCCTCAAACGCCGGCGGAGACCGACGCTTTTCATGACATCCTGTCATGCGTCGGCATTTAAGCATCCTGCTTGGCAGCTTACGCGCGTATTCTCTCGCGCCGTGCTGCGCACGGTCTGCGAGTGACGCGCGCAAAGGTGTCCTTCGCTTACGCTTCGGACGATTTGGAGTCTGGTTGGAGTGTGCAAAAATCTTAAAAAGGTTTTTTTATTTTCCCCATGTCCATTTTATGGGGTACGGTGCAAATCCTGAAAATCCTAGTCAATCCTGGCATCCCAATTGGAGACGGCGGGATTCGAACCCGCGTCCTACAACACACCCATACAACCTCTACATGCTTATCTTGTTCATTTAATCTCGGCTGTCGATACAGGAACAAGAACCGCTTCGTACAGCCACCCCTCTTTAGTTTCGCCGTTCATTGCGAGGGAATATGCACGGCTATCCTCTGTGGTTGACGCCCTTGAAAATCCCAGAGGAGCGGACTCTTCAAGCGCGTAGCGGTTCTTAGGCCGCTAGTGCAAAGTTATCGTTTGCAGTTAATTTAATTACCGCCTTTTTTACGGGTCAGCGGAGCACCCGGCATGCAGTTGTATACGCATCATTGCAGTCGAATCCATAAACGTCCCCTGCACGAACAGTATAATAAAAAGGCAAATATTGTCAAGGAGAAATGTTTTTTTTACGAAAAGAGTTATAGAGACGGCTTATCGTGACGAATTAATTACTAAGGCGTAAATTTTTGCCAGAGGAATAAGTAAATGCAGAACATAGATCTATATAGCGGCAGCAGTAAAAATGCGCATAAAATGCCTCAGTTTACAATATATGAATCGGACTTTTTCAACAGGGTAAGAGAAAAACCGTCTGCTGAGCAGGAAAGATTCAGTAAAAAGGCCAGCAGAATAATATTTGTTATTGCCGCCCTCTGTATAGTGACTTTTACTACGGGCCTTGTGGTCGGCTTAAAATTCGCAGGCGGAAAAAACACTCCGATTGTAGACGAGACTACCTCAGAGCTGATAAGCAGGGGAGTATCAAGCGTTTCTACGAGCGTTTCCAATATAATGAACAGAGATTCAGAACGGAACAGGTCATACCCTGCCTCTGAGTTCCCGTTCATGCTTAGGGTCGGAACTGCGTATACCGAAGAAAAGGCAAGGGAGTTGGCTAATTATATCTATACGAAAGGGTATGTAGCCAAGGGCTCTGTGGTTTTTCTTCCGAAAGACAAAGAAAACAGCAAGTTGCACAATATATATGTCGGCCCCTACAAAAGCGAATCTGAAGTCAGGCAATCAAAACAGAAATTTGACACAGACAACACATTTACGGCGTCAAACAATGTTTACATTATAAAACGCTCATGACATGGAATTCATTGTAATAAGAAAACCGTTTGTCGAAGATGCCGAGACTTTAAGCGCCCTTATTCGTCTTCATGCAGATAAGGGCGTTATGCTGCCCAGAGATGAGGACGAAGTTCGTAATGCCATTGATACGTTTCTTGTGGCCGAATTTGAGGGTAAAATTATAGGCTCTGTGTCCCGCTATGATTATGGCAAGGGACTTTTTGAGATACGCTCTCTTGTAGTTACGGATGAACATGGCAAAGCCGGAATAGGCTCTATTTTGCTGCAAAACATGATAAAGAACCTGATACGTGATGGGGCGCAAAAAATATTTGCCTTGAGTTATTCGCCGGATTTTTTCAGGAAAAACGGCTTTGCCGAGGTTACAAGGGAAACCTTGCCTGAAAAGATATGGAAAGATTGCCGTTTTTGCAAAAATGCGGATAATTGCGGCGAGACGGCGCTTGTTTATATTTTTTAAATTTAGTTTAACTCGGATATTGAAAAACCGCTCACGACATTTTTCATTGCTTCAGCGATAGCGGCATTTTTTGATGCCGGAGCGATAGCCTTTATAATATAGCCGAAGTTTCCGTTTTTTATAATTGAGCCAAAACCCACAAATGAAGGGGAGTTTCCGGCAGAAAAAGAATAAATTATTTTTGTTTCGTCTTTAAATATTTCCGAGCGGTTTATATTCCCCGTGAAAAGTTTCATGCTCCAATGTTCTTCAAGGCGTTCTATGCTTTTTGGTTTTGAGGCGAACTTTTCAGAATCTATCGCGAGCAAAAAATCATAACCTTTTTTTTCGCTGTCCTGCATCCGCACCCCTATGGAGATGCCGTTATACCAATAATTGTGGAGTAGTCTCCACCTGTTTTTGATTATGTCAAAACTGTACGGAATAGTTAAGGAATAAAACATCATATCGTGGACAAGAACAGTTGTTTTTTCGTTTTCATATATGAGCGGAGAAGCGCGGCGGTTCATATTATCGAAGCGGGTTCCATGTCTTTGTTTCAGTGAATTAAGGTTTGCGGCTGCCTTGTTTTGGGCATTGACGATTCTCTGATCAACAGGAGGCATTGCCAAAATGGTCTTTAAAATAAGCAGCCCGTCAACAGGGTGATGTCTCAGAATAAGCTCTTCGGCCTGTGCTATATAGTAGTCAAGGCCTCGCGCGCTGATTCTGTATGTCGCTCCGGCTTCTCCGGGTGCGACGATTTTTCCGGCGCCGTCTATATAATAAGAGTTGCCGTCGCCGTCTTTAAAAAAACGCCAGTCTGGCATTTGAGAAAGGCATACAAGCGAAATTAAGCATACAAATATGATGCGTTTGCAGGCAAGCACGTTTAAACCAGTAAAAAAATAAGGACGCCAATTACGGCAATTATAATAAACAAAACAATGCCCAAAGGTATTGTCATTTCACCGGCAGAGGTTTTTCCCACAGATGTATCGATTATTTTAAGGCTGCTGTCTTCGACAAGTTTAACTAAAATACCCTTATCTATAAGAGCATAAAGAACGATAGTTCCGGTTTCAGGCAGGCTTATCTTTTGTACTACCTTGCCGGGCACCGGCGAGATGATACCGTCTTCATCAATTGCCTGACGTGTGGTCAATATGTTTTTGGACATTTGATCTTTATCGGTAAGGAGTATGAGTATTTCATCATCTATTTGTATATTGGTTATAAATTTTCCTTTTACCGGAGCTATGACGGCGCTGCCTTCCAGTACAAACTCGGCCTGTTTTTCAATGTTTTGCATGATGCTCTCGATTTCAGAATCTGCATGAGTCTGTTCGAGAGAGGAAGGTTTTTCAAAAGGGATGCCTTCTTTTGACATGGTAAGCGAGCTTACCTGTTCAATGCTTAAATTGCAGCTTACCTGTTGGTTTCCCCAGACTTTGCGCAATATAACCCTCATGTCATTTTCTAATTGATTCAGGTTGCCGCTTTTGACATCGGGGAAAAAATTAGCTTTGAGAATCTCGTTTATTATTTTGTCGTTTATTTCAGGTATGTTCACAATGTCGATGCTTTTTTTGAGCGCGCCAAGTTCGCGCCAAATAATTTTCCAGTCAGAGGCGATGTCTATTTGCTCATAAATTACAGAAGTTTTAAGGATTACGGAATCAATGAAGGGTATGTAGTCGTTAGCGGTGTTAAAAAAAATCAAGATAAGACCGGATTGCATCGTATCTTTCATCAAAAAAGAGCCTTTAAGCACAGCGCAGTCAAAATATTCGCCGGCTACCATAGCATTAGCCTTTTCGCTGTCGCCGCCGGTAGATTTCATGGCTACATCAAGCTCAAAATAACCGTTTTCGTCTGTAATTCCCATATGATATTTCTGTCCAGTTAATCCATTAAGCAAATAGTTAGGGCTTAAAGTGTCAACTATTTTATTTGCTTCAAAATATATTCCGGTTACTATACTTTTAATTCACCGGTTAAAAAATCTTGTGGATAATCGGGCGATGGATTGTCGCCTGCCGCGATTGTTTTTATTGTATAGAATAACTTCATATGACGAGACAATAAGACAAATTGTACATGCTTTAAACAATCTTATAAAACAGCCTGAGAAAACCAAAACGATCAAGCTAATGAACCGCTGATTGACAATGTGTGCCAAGTTGTACTATACTTGAACTGCACTTGCAGTGCAATTTTATGAGGTACGGTGCAATCATATAGTAAAAAGGCCAATAGTTGCCGCCCTGCGATAAATTCGCTGCTTGTGATTTTTTATTATTGACACAGCTATTGACACAGCTATTGACACAGCTATTGAAGAATGACATTATTTTCATAAAGAATTTGTGGAGGAAAATATGTTTGAAACAATGACATTAGATTCAAAAACTTTGATTATTAAATCTGATAATGAAGAAGATTTACTTGAAATAATTAATTTTATTAATCAAAAAGATAAAAGTGACAGCATAAATTCATTTTTAAATTTTGCTGAAAAAAATCGAATTGAAATGAGCGATTATAAATTTAATCGTGAAGATTGTTATGGCAGATAGGATATTTATAGATTCAAATATATGGTTATATCTTTTTCTTCAGGATGAATCTAATAAATTTGAAATTGCTAAAAAATTTTATCGGGCGGCAATTGGATGATTTTATCGGGCGGCAGGATGCCGCCCGTACGTTAGTCCTGAAAATCCCGGTCTTTTATTTTCTTTTTAATTTCCTCGTTACTTAATCCTTGCGCCATTAGTTTCAATACATAATCCATACCTTCTTTTTTCCCTTCTTCAAGACCTTTTTTCCTGCCTTTTTCGATGCCTTCTGCTTTGCCTTCCTGTCTGCCTTCCTGACGGGCAAATTTAATAGCATCTTTTACGTTGTATTCATAAGCCAGCATTTTTATAGCCTCCTGCACATTTTCTTTTAAATAATTTGTCAACATGCCTCTTTTAAGGCAATATTCTACTGCCAATTTTATTGCTTCTTCAAGCGGCTTCGTTTTTGCATATTCATTTACTTTTGTAACAAGAGTCGTATAACCTCTTAATGTCTTACTCTTGCGAATTAATCCAAGATTATATCCTTTGTTGATATTTATTACTCGTAATACCAAGTCAAGTGAAATTAGGCCAGTATTACCGGTTTTTTCATCAATTTCTTTAAAGCCATCAGATAATCGGTATATTTTTTCCTCTGGAAAAGGGGCTTCCCCATTGTACAAGACAATGAATTCAGGCCTTGATAATTTTTCTAATGGTTCTTGATATAGTTTTTTCCCCAATTTCCTTAAATAAATACCCGTTATATATGCCAGAAATCTCACAGCCATGTTTTTACTTATAGTTGACTGGTGTTCTATCAATATAAGCATTTTGTTATTAACCTCAAACGATAAGTCGTTTTCTATGGTCTTAAAAAGTACATCCTTGAGAGTGTTTATTTCAATAATAGATTCGTCTTTATAATTTGTTCCCTCAATAGCATTATATAGTTCAAGAATAGCGGGTCTATTATTAAAGATGCTTCTAAAGAGACTATCCTTGTATTTTCTGTTTACTTTCATTTTTACCTGCCTTTTATGCGTTATATATAGTAAACGTTTCAAAAGGCCGAAAGATTAAAATTTTTTTGAAAAAATATGATTTTTTTTGGGCGGCAGGTGACCGGGCGGCAGGATGCTGCCCTTACGGTATGGCCAAAAAATCAAAAAAATTTTCATAAAACCGCCCGCTCACTCGTTTATAATATATTATTGTTATTCAGGAGATTTACCGCCATGAAGAATAGTCAACGGAATTGCCGTAATAAAACAAGTGGGCGGCAAGTTGGTTGTAAATGACAAGAATTTAAAGGCGTTTTAGGATGGGCTATGAATACGATGGATTTTGTCATGGAAGAAGTTGGCCACTAATACAGCCAAAAACGCATATGTAAGCGCAAGCACCTAAAACACCTGTTACTACCTCAACTGACATTCCTATAAATGTCCGCCCCTCTCCAATAAAGTTTACTCTCTTAAATGGCGCTGTAAATTTAAAGTTTATTGTTTCATTATTTATTTCAAAATCAATATTATATTCTATAGTAAATTTTTTGTCATATTTAAACACAACATCTACATCATCATAAATCAAATAAATAGTTCTAATTGAATTCTGTGAATGTTTAAATTCTTTTTCAATTTTTCCAATATTGATTATTCCAAAATTTCTAAAATCCGATAAATTTTTTCCGTCTAATTGTTTTCTGTCTGATTTTGTGTAGGCAACTACTCTAACCTTTTCACGGAGATCAATAACTTTATTTTTTGACCGGAATAGCATTTTATTAAAAACTATTTTTTCTGCATCATTGGCATTAAAATCTATAGATAATCTATACGGTCCTGTATAGCTGTTATATCCAGTTTCCTTCTTAAAACGGGCTAGTTCTTTTATATCAAAAGTAAATTGTTTCCAATCTTTTTCTTTTTCTAAATAATAACGAATATACAAAGTCTGGCTGGGAGTAGGTCTCGTGACGTCGCCAAAATAAGAGCTGCTATAATAATTTCGCCAGAAACGGATATTATCCTGATGCGGATCTTCTATTTGGTAGGTATAATATTTATTGCCTGTCGAACAAGCGGCAAGGTGCAAAATCGAAATAAATAAAAAAAAAGTTAAAATTATCTTTGATTTTTTCATGTCTATTTTAATATCAATGAAAAACAATAAATGTCAAGTTATTTTTATAGATTTAAAAAAATCTGTGAATCATTGTCAGGCAAAACGGTCATAGGCGAGATTTGGATATTATGCCCTAATCTGTATGTTCATACTTTTGGTAAAATTATCATTTAAGACTTGTACTTGACATCTGGTAAAGTATAATTTCAAATAAAAAATAAAGGAATAAAAAATGCCTGAAATTTATTGCTTAAAACTGCAAGATAAAGAGATATGACCGGAAATTTGGATTTCAAATGGAGGAGTGAGAATCTTGAAAAATATAAATAGATTATTAAATGCATTATTGATTATTTTAGCGCTGGAACTATTATGCGGTTTAGCATGTATTAAGAGCGGGCTAAAAGAAAAAGAAAGAAATTTAATTCAAGATACAGAGAGATTTAACAAAGATTACGGGAGTAAGGGCGTAACCGTAAAGAATAAAAAATTGGACTGGACGATCAGGTTAGCGAGTCACGGACTAATATTAAAAAATTCCTTAATAAAAAATGTTGAGTTGCAGACGGTAGATTTAAGGAATATACATATAGAAAACAGCAGAATAGAAAATGTATTTATAAGAGATGGATCTGATTTCAGCGGTTCAACATTTAAGAATGTGAAGTTTAAGAACATCAGGTTCAAAGGTCGTGTGAAAATGTATGGCGATATTGATAGATATAAGGATAATGAATTAAAAGATTCAATTTTTATAAATTGTGAGTTTGTAAATTGTGAGTTTGAAGAAGTAACTTTTGGGAAGGAGTATACAAATTGTAAATTTATAAATTGTAGATTTAATTATATAACCCTTGGTAATATGTATAGAGATTGTGAGTTTATAAATTGTAAATTTTATACTATAACCCCTGGCTGGGAATATATAAACTGCAAATTTATTGCTTGCGAGATTAGAACAAGAGAAAACCATAATGGAAAGTTTGAAAATGTAACATTTGAAAACAGTATTGTAAGAACAGGATTTGAATTAAAAGATAGTAAGAATGTACAATTTATTAATTGTTTGATGTACTCCAGGACCTGGATAGGAGGTAAGATAGAAAATATATTAATTCAAAATTCTGAAGCCGACATATATTTTGGAGGTAAGATAGAAAATATATTAATTCAAAATTCTAAAGCCGACATATATTTTGGGGGAAATATAAAAGACATTGTAATTAAAGATTGTCCGCTGATTGAATTAATGTTCAATAAAGGCGCTTTTAATAATTTATCGATTATAAATTCTAAATGTCTTGTTACAAAGTTTTCAAATGCAAATTTGAGTAATCTTTTAATAAAAGATAGTATTGTTGCCCACTTGAGATTTTATAAATCAAACATTAGCGGAAATAATAAAATAGAGAATAGTGAAATATGGGGGAATTGTTATGGTAAAACAAAGGTAAGGAATTTGACAATAGCAAATTGTACATTTGAGTATTACGTAGATATAGTGCTGTCAGACTTATACCGATTAAGATTAGTTAATAATGTATATAAAGAAAACACACAACATGCCGTAAGAGGTGAGAAATATATAGATTCGGATAAATTTCCACTGGAGCCTGTCTATTTATCAAAAGACCACAGTCCTTGGGATGAAGATGTAGACATACCTCATAGGCCTCATAGGCACTTTGATTTAGAAAAAAGATTAAAAGGACTGTGAATGAAAAACAAAAGAGGTTTCCATGAAGAAAAAAAATTAGCCAGAAAATATTATTCCCTTCCCGTCATAATCGACAGTTACAGACTGGTCATCCTTTATGTCGCCGGCGAGTATCTTCATGGAAAACGGATTCATCAGATGTTTTTGCAATGCTCGCTTTAAAGGTCTTGCCCCAAACTGCTGGTCGAAACCTTCTTCTACAAGGAAATTGAGCGCCTTGCCTGTAAGTTTAATCTTTATGCCGCGTTCCTCAAGGCGTTTACTCAATTGCAGCAACTGCAATTTTATGATGCTGCCGAGCTGCTCTTTTTCAAGCGGACTAAAAATGACGGTCTCGTCAACACGATTGAGAAATTCCGGTTTAAAATATGCCTTGAGCTCAAGCTCGACCCCTTTTAGCCTGTCTTCGTACGGAATCGAAGAATCGCTTATGTACGATGTTCCTATATTGGATGTCATTATTATGAGAGTGTTTTTAAAATTTACTACGCGCCCCTTGGAATCCGTGAGGCGTCCCTCGTCGAGTATTTGCAAAAAGATGTTGAATACGTCGGGATGCGCCTTTTCGATTTCGTCAAAAAGAAGCACTGCGTACGGGTTGCGCCTTATTGCCTCGGTCAGTTGGCCGCCCTCATCGTAGCCGATATATCCCGGCGGGGAGCCTATCAGCCTCGCTATGGCATGCTTTTCCATGTATTCGCTCATGTCTATGCGCACAATTGCCTTTTCATCGTTGAACAAAAATTCGGCTACGGTCTTTGCCGTTTCGGTCTTGCCGACGCCGGTCGGCCCCAGAAAAATAAAGGAACCCATCGGACGATTCGGGTCCTGTATGCCGGCGCGCGAACGGCGTACAGCGTCCGATATAACCGCAAGCGCGGTGTCCTGGCCGACGACTCTTTTGCGCAGCCACGATTCCATGCTGAGAAGTTTTTCTTTTTCGCCTTCAAGCATTTTGGCGATCGGAATGCCCGTCCAGCGGGAGACCACCGAGGCTATTTCCTGTTCAGTCACTTCTTCTTTAAGCAGGGATGTCGTGCCTTGCATCTCTTTGATTCTGGCGTTCGTCTTTTCTAATTCTTTTTCAAGTTCGACTATTTTGCCATAACGTATTTCAGCTACCCTGTTCAGGTTGCCCTCGCGTTCAAGCCGCTGTTCTTCCTGGCGCAGCCGGTCAATATCTTCTTTTATGCGGCTTGCTTCTTTTATAGCTTCTTTTTCCTGTTTCCACTGTGATACGAGTACGTCCTTTTTTTCGTTAAGGTTGGCGAGTTCTTCCTCAAGTTTGGCGAGGCGCTCTTTGGACGCCTTGTCTTTTTCTTTTTTCAGCGCCTCGCGCTCAATCGAGAGTTGTCTGGTGCGCCTTTCGATGAGGTCAATTTCAACCGGCATTGAGTCTATTTCCATTTTTATAAGCGAGGCCGCCTCGTCTATTAAGTCGATGGCCTTGTCGGGTAGAAAGCGATCCATTATATATCGATTCGACAATGTCGCGGCCGCCACGACCGCCGAATCCGATATGCGAACCCCGTGGTGTACCTCGTAGCGTTCCTTGAGGCCGCGCAGTATGGCAATGGTATCCTCAAGCGAGGGTTCTTTGGCATGTACCGGCTGAAAGCGGCGCTCCAGAGCTTTGTCTTTTTCGATGTATTTTTGGTATTCCGAAAGGGTTGTTGCGCCTATCGTTCTCATTGCGCCACGCGCCAATTCCGGTTTAAGAATATTTGCGGCATCGGTTCCGCCTTCGGCTGCGCCGGTACCGACTAATGTGTGGATTTCATCTATAAAAAGGATGATTTCTCCGTCCGAGTCAATAACATCCTTGATTACGCTTTTGAGCCTTTCTTCAAACTCTCCGCGGTACTTGGCTCCGGCTATCAGCGCTCCCATATCTAAGGTTGCAACGCGCTTATTTTTCAGGTTTTCCGGAACATCCCCCTGAATTATACGCTGAGCGAGTCCTTCAACTATGGCGGTCTTGCCGACTCCGGGTTCGCCTATGAGCATCGGATTGTTTTTCGTGCGGCGTGTGAGCACCTGCATGACGCGCCTGATTTCCTCGTCGCGGCCTATTACAGGGTCGAGCTTGTTCATCCGCGCCAAATCTGTAAGGTCGCGGCCGTATTTTTCGAGCGCGCCGTATTGTTCCTCGGCATTTTGAGTCGAGACTTTTTTATTGCCGCGGATGTCCATGAGGGCAGAGAGAATATTGTCCTTAGTAAGTCCATGGCTGTTCAGTATTTGTTTTGCGCGTTCGTTTTCCTTAGAAGCGAGCGCAATTATCAAATGCTCTGTGCTCAGGTACTGGTCTTGCAGTTTCACAGCCTGATTCCACGCATCATTTATGATTTCGCCCAATGACTGTGAGATTGCTCCGCCGCCCGGACCGCCTCCCACCTGGCGCGGCAGGGAATTAATAGCTTTGTCAACTTCGCCCTGTATATCGGCTATGGATGCCCCGATTTTCATCGCAATAGAGGTAAAAATACCGCCGTCCTGTTTAATAAGCGCATTCAAAAGATGCAAAGGCTGTATTTCGTAGTGATTATTTCCGGTAGCGATCTCTTGAGCCTCGTTAAAGGCATCCTGCGTTTTTAAAGTGAATTTATCCATTCTCATAGTATTTTTTTCTCCATATTGGCGGATATATGCACAAAAGCATTAGAAGTCAAGAAAATTATTAGCCACTAAGCTATGTGAGTGATAATTATGTGGGTGTTTTAACGATTTTGTTACAAAAATAGGTTAGATTTTGAATAGGGGGGCAGATATGAGTAAGAATTTGCATCAGATGCGTTATAATCAGATATTATGGGGCGGCGACCTTGCCGCCTCTACCGGAGCGCCCTGACAATCTTGCCGCTTATGTCGTTGAACAAAAAAGCTTCGGCGCCCCTGAATTTGGCGCGCTGCAAAAGAATCAAAAAATTTCTTGCCTGCGGTATAATAAAGACTATATCAACATTGTCTTTTTCAGCAGAACTTGCTTTTTTGTATACTCTCAGAAGCATGTTTTTTATGTCAAGGTACGGCGCGGTTTCTTCTCCCAATATTTCAATAGAATCAATGGCGTTAATTGAAAAGGCCAATTCATCCATAGTAAAGTTTACTTTTATTTTTTTATTTTTGGCAAAAACCGGAACAACTGCAAACGGAGCAATTGTAAACGAAGCAACTGCAAATAAAATAAACACAGTAATAATTTTTTTCATTTTAACCTCTTTTTAACTCTTTATTTTTACATTTCACGCATCATTTGGTATGTGTCGCTCATGGGCAGGCTTACCGAAAAATATACAATTTGTTCTTTTTCAAAAACAAATTCAGGCTGGCTCAAGCGCCGCGAGTATGTCAGCGAGGCTCTTATTACGGGCGATGTGTAATTAAAACCTGCGGCGCATCCTGTAAGCGCGGCGCGTCCCTGCCCGAAATTGGCTTCGCGTCCCGTTTTTTCCATGACAAAACCGTAATCGCATCCTATAAATAGTTTAAGTCCCCGCAAAGCTCTCCATATAAAACTGAAATCGTGTATGGCCAGATCGCTTCTTACAAAAAACCCGCTATCCCCCGATACCGAAAAATTTTTAAATCCGCGCACCGTATTCAAATCACCTATGGATATTTTTTCAGAACTAAACAAAGTATCTTTTCCGTGCTGTCCGAATGAACTGAACGTATAGCTGAACATCCTGCCGAAAAGCGCAAACTGACGATTCCATAACAAAGATGCCTCGTATTTGCCAAACTGTGCCTTAGGGACATCGCTCTCTTTGCTTTCGTCTCTGTAGGCATTAAACCATTTGACTCCGTTTGAGTAAAACACGCCGGCAGAGAAATACCCGCCGAGAAAGAACCCGCTGTAATCAAATCCGCCTTTTAAGATGCTCAAATTTCTGCTCGAGCTTGAAATTAGAGCATCCTCTATATAGCTTTCTTTTTGCTTGAGGGTAAGGCCGGCCCTGGCCTTTATTCTATGGTAGCCTTTCATAAAAATGAGCCGCTCGGCAAAAAGGCTTTTACTGTAATCTTTTCCCGATGATATAAAACTTGCAGACATACCGTCGACAATTTGCATATATTCGGAATATACATACGCAGCGTCGAAATTCCAAAACCCGAACGGAAACGAAAAATAAAAAGTATAAACCCGGTTGTGTTCCCTGCTGTTGTCAAAATTTGGCGTACCCGTGTAATAAAAAGATACGGAATCATTGATGCTCAGCAAATTGTTAACCTCGGTGAAAATTTTTGCCCTGATTTCTCCGGTTGCTTTTTGTCCTAAATTGTCGGCTCCCGGTTCAAGAGAAACCGACAACCCCGGCCTGTTTGTGATGAGTATTTTCGACATTCCTTCTTCGCTGCCCGGAATGATTTTCATTGCGGCATTGTTGAAACTAAAGCGATTGACCTGCTCAAGGGCGTATTCTAATTCGTGAACGTTCAGATATTTGCCTCTATAAAATGGAAAGGCCGTGAATATTTGCAGGCCGCCTCGTAAACTTTTTTCTTCAGGTTCGATATTTTCTATGCAGCCATTTATAATGCTGACGGTAAATTTACCTGAACTGATATTTTGCCCCACAGGAATTTTTACCCTCGCAGTTGAATAGCCTTTATCGATCAGCAGGTTTGTTAATTCTCTGACAAGCTGCGCCATGTCGTTAAAGGTTATTTCTCTGCCCGTAAGATTTTTGGTAAGCCTGCGCTTTTCAAACCATGAAATATGTTTGTCGTTTTCTATAATGATTTCTTTTAATATAAATTTAGTTGTATCTACTGCGGCGGTTTTTTCCTTAATGGGGCTTTCTTTGGGCTTTTCTTTTAAGCTGTCTTTTTTCTCCAACCCGCTTCTTTGTTTTTCGCGCAAATCCTGGTCAATAAGGTCTCGCCTGCGTTTAATTTCACGCATAGCTTCTTCTGTTGTGCCTACATCGGCAAATGCAGAACAAAAAAACAATGCCGGTAAAATAAACGCGGCGGCGTATTTAATAAATTTACATGACATTGTCTTGCTCCGACATGGCCATTTTCATGTAGAGAACGCTTTGCAAGAGCATAGCCTCTTCATCTTTGGCGTTAAGTTCTAAAGCTTTCTTACAATCGGCAAGGGCTTCATTGTAATTGCCAAGTTCTTGCCTGACTTTAGAGCGGGCGATGTAGGCTGCGCCGTAATCAGGGCGCATTCTGATTGCTGCGCCAAAACTTTTTTCGGCGCCTGCAAGGTCATTCAGTTTGCTTTTAGCGAAACCCAAGGCAAGCTGCACAAAAAAATTGCGCGGCTCAAGCAAAGATGCCTTGTCGTAATCGGCAAGCGCCCCTGTATAATCTAAGAGAGTTTCTCTGGCATTGGCGCGGTTAAACCAGGCCGATGTCAGGGAAGCATCTAAAGTTATGGCTATCGAAAAATCGGTGACAGCTTCGTTGTGCCTTGCCAACTTGTACTTTACAAGCCCGCGTTCGTTATAAGCGCGTGCGTGGGTGTCATTCAGCGCGATACATCTGTTAAAGTCGTTAAGAGCGCCCGCGAAATCGCCGAGGGCGCTCCTGATTAATCCCATCTGGTACAAGGCCTCGAAACAGGCCGGATCTGCCTCAACGGCTCTGCCATAATCCTTCAAAGCTTCCAGATGTGCGCCCTGCATATATTTTATGCCGCCCCTGTTTATGAGGCTTTGCGGGTCGCGCGGCGCTATTTGTGCCGCCCTGTCGAAATCGGCAAGCGCTCCGGTAAAATCACGCAACGCCGATTTTGCCTTGCCCCTTTTGTTGAGGCATTGAACCGAAAGCGGAGCAAGGGCAAGCGCCTTAGTATAATCCTCAATGGCTTCGCGCAATGAGCCGGATTTCATTTTTTTGTCGCCGTCAGATACAAGCGAAGTAAAGTCCGGCGGTTCATCCTGAAGTGCGGCTTCCCGAAAAGGCTCTTCTTTTTTGCACACAACAAAAAAAATTAAAGCAAGAAACAAAAAAACAGGCTTTTTTTTCATTCTCCCTCCTTTTTTTATAAAAAAATTCGGGACGGAGCATTTATTGTTCCGTACCTGTTATTAATACGTTTCTCACCCGGATTTGATTAAAATTTTTTTTGTGTTGGGGAAAAAAAATTAACATTACCCCGTTTGCTCGCTTGCGGATCGCATCCTGCCGTTCGCTTGTCTGCAATTTGTTGTTAAAAAACCTGCTAAGGATGCATCCCTTTGTAAAAATAAAAAAATGTTTGACACATTATTTTAAAAAATTTTATAAAGGAAAATATTATGTGCAACCGTAAATTGTAAAAATACCGGTGAATAAAAATTTCATGCAAAACAATAATTTTCTTGACACAGCAAGCGGCATCAAGAGAATATTAGAAAACGTATTCCGTATTCCTATAAACCAATAACTCCAACACTCTCTTTTTTTACCCTCACACTTGCAACACTGTCGGCGGTACCCCCGGCTGCGTTTATACCTATATCAAAATACAAGGATAACCCTTTATGAAAATCGAAACCGCTATATTTGCCGGCAGTTTTCGCACAGCAGTAAAAAAAACCGGCGGCATCCGACCATGGAAGTATAGTGTCTCAATTTTTATTCTAACATTTGTGTTTTTAACAGCCTGCGGTGGTGAAGTAGGTTCGGGAAATGACGGGGTGAAAGCTGTAACAGCAGACCTGATAGGAGTCTCTGGTGGACACAATCACAGTACAGCCCTCAGAAAAAGCGGCATACCCTGGACATGGGGACTGAATGGAGACGGTCAACTTGGCGACGGCGTAACCACATGGTTTGCATGGGGCGAGCAGTTTAATGTGCAGACGGATAGCGGTTCCAATAAAAATTGTGAAAGTTGCTCTGACCCCATTTGAATTTTTCGCACGCAAATGAGGCAGATTTTTTTCACACATTTTTTTTCAAATTCCACATTTTTTCAAAAATTTTTTACATTTTCCCAATTCTCATTCGTATACTATATAGACATCTATTAAGGAATAATAAAATGAAAGA
>Ga0099364_10007699_pt1 | contig 15326 bp, 12 predicted proteins | sample TergutTh196P3_FD_73070 | JGI IMG/M metagenome (GOLD analysis project Ga0099364, IMG submission 73070) | Microcerotermes parvus P3 segment gut microbial communities from Pointe-Noire, Republic of the Congo - Th196 P3 | ecosystem: Host-associated > Arthropoda: Insects > Digestive system > Gut ... | reverse complement strand
ATGTCAATATCTTCTATATAAATGGGATTTTTGACGGAGGTTTTATGAAAGCAAAATCTGAGACAGGGTCTATAGTTAAACAGCATATAATATCAGCTCTGGTAGAAAACCGGGCAGGAACTTTAAGCCGCATAGCAGGCCTGTTCAGCCGGAGGGGGTATAATATTGACAGCCTCACGGTGGGAGAAACCCTTGACCCCAGCATTTCACGTATGACCATTGCCGTAAGCGGAGACGATAAAATCCTCGAACAAATAATCAAACAGATAGAAAAGCTCACCGATGTAATCGCCGTAAGGGAACTCGCCCAGGACTCCTGCCTCCGGCGTGAGATCATGCTCGTGAAAGTGGGTGCGGGCGAGCAAACCCGGCCCGCCGTTATCGAAATCGCCGGCATCTTCCGCTCCCGCATAGTCGACGTTTCCGCTGACACCATCACCATAGAAGTCACCGGCGAACTCGAAAAACTCAACGGCCTCCTCCTGCTGTTAAAACCCTACGGCATCCTCGAACTCGCCCGCACCGGCCTTGTTGCCCTGGAAAGGGGTAACCTGGTACTGCAAGTGTAAACCTTTGTGACATATCACAAACTTTTATTTTCATACTTTGTGAGATGTCACAAGCTTTTTTTTACCATAATAATTACCTTATTAGAGATATTAGATACACTTACTGGGGAATTAATTTTTCACACTTATGCAATATTTGTAAACATAAATAAGGCAGCTGGAGCTGCAGGTAATGCCAGAAATACCGAGTTAAGAACCACTGTAAGAAAATCAAAACCTATTCCATCCCATACACCCATTGTAATTACTGTAACCAGAATTAAAATCACTAGGGATAGTATCCCAAATAACGAATATCCGCTCTTACTGCATAAAATCCGGCTTACAACAGCAAATAATATCGAAATTAGTAAAGTAATTAATGATAATCTGGAAAAAATTGGAATAATGGATAAGCGGTCAGGTCCCATGACAGCAAAATACATATTTACAATAATATCTGTGCCATAAAGCAGATAAAAAAAGGCAGCCATTATACAAAGCATCAAAAATATACTAAAACTCCCCTTTATATTTTGTCTTCTTTTTTGATTCGCTTCCTGAATCTTTTCAATTATTATTGCTTCTGCAATCTTATCTTTAAACTCTGAACTTTTATCCAGACACTGTTTATAATAAATGCTCGCTGTGTCATTCTCCCCGGTAAGATTTTTGAACTTTATCGAAAGTATCTTAAAATCATCAGATAGTTTTTTGTATTCTAAAGAGGTCGAACATGTCCGTGCTTTTAATTGATCAAATTCCTTTACAGCATTATTGTACACTGCTTTTTTTTCTCGTTCTCGTTTTAATGCCTCTGCATGTTCACGTTCTCTTTTCTCTTTAGCGGCACTTTGTCTCTCTGCAATTCTTCTTTTTCGCCCCTTCTCAGCCAGAAGTTCAAAATCGTCTTTTTCTGGATCACCCCCAAATTGTTCAATATAAGCATCTTTTTTTTCACAAAGATCATCAACATTGCAATTACAACGTTGTTCATAAATTTTTTCCCCAAAGTCATTAAAAGAAAGGTTCTTTCTACTGAAGCATACAGGGCATAGTTTATCAGTGGAATTAATAAATTCGGTCATTTCATTAAATGCATCTTTAACTCGATTCCATATCCGATAATTTTCTTCTATGCGGTTTTCTGCCTGCCTTCTTTTAATTTCTTCCTGTTCCATTGGTTTACTACCTGGTTTTTACCTCATTTGGGTGACACGATTGCCGTAGATGTCATAGATTTCGTTGTTTCTGATTTGGTATACACGATTGCCGTTGTTGGCATCATATATATCACTGCCCCTTATCTGGTAGAGGCGGCTGCCATTATTTACATCATATATATCACTGTCTCTTATCTGATAAACTCGATTTCCGTTGTTGGCATCGAATATCTCGTTGCCTCTTATTTGATAACCTCGTTGGCCATAATTATTATGAATATCCATAATACATCCTCCTATGACCAGATCTCTCCAGTTTATTTTAACGTATAGTATCTTATTTTTGCAGTCAAGCCAACGCAGATTAGAAGTGAAATCATTACTTTTTTTACTTTGATTGCAGGTACTGGACAAATATTTTTATATATATTAAATTTCCCCATGGAAGCCCATCTTAATAATAATCTTTTTAATGAAGCATACTCTTATGATGATGTACTCCTTATACCGGGGTACACGGAAATCCTCCCCAGGGATTGTGACATAAAAACAAAGCTCTGCGGGAGTATTAACCTTAATATCCCTGTGATTTCCGCTGCCATGGATACTGTGACAGAGGAGAAACTTGCCATTGCCCTGGCTCTGGAGGGCGGTGCAGGTGTAATTCACAGGAACCTCAGCCCGGAGGAGCAGACCAGGCAGGTAAGCAATGTAAAGCGTTACTTAAACTGGATCATAGAGAACCCTGTAACTGTGAGGGACAATGCCCTTATAGGGGATCTGAAAATGCTGCTTGGAAAATATAATGTTTCCAGTGCTCCTGTTTTAAATTCCAGGGGGAAACTGGTTGGAATAATTACCGGTAGGGATCTAAGGTTCTGTTCCGATGATTCCCTTAAGGTAAGCGATGTAATGACTAAAAAAGTTATTGTGGAGCAGGGAGAAGCATCGGAAGAAAGCGCCAGAGAAAAATTCGATAAGTTCAGGATAGAGAAACTCCCGGTAGTGGACGAACAGCATATGCTTACAGGGCTTATCACTGTAAGGGATATGGAAAAACGCGAACTGTACCCCAAGGCTGCAACCGACAGGGCAGGGCGGCTTATTGTAGGAGCCGCGGTTTCACCCCAGGATTTTACTGTAAGGGTGCCGCTCCTTAAAATGGCAAGGGTGGACTTTATAGTAGTGGACACTGCCCATGGTGATTCGAAAAATGTGTTAAACGCCATAAGCGCAATAAAAAAACAGTTTGACCTTCCTGTGATAGGCGGCAATGTAGTTTCCGGCGAGGGGACGAAGAGGCTTATCGATGCAGGGGCAGATGCTGTAAAAGTTGGCATAGGGCCCGGCTCCACTTGCACGACAAGGGTAGTGGCAGGGGTCGGTGTGCCGCAGTTCTCAGCTGTTCTGGATTGTGCAGAGGAAGCTGCAAAACACGGCATTCCCATAATTGCAGACGGCGGTATTAAATTTTCCGGTGATATAACAAAGGCCATAGGAGCCGGGGCCGATGTGGTCATGATCGGTAATCTTTTCGCCGGGCTTAAGGAATCTCCGGGGCAGGAAATTATTTTTGACGGAAGGATTTATAAGGCATACAGGGGAATGGGAAGCCTGGGTGCAATAGACGAAGGCTCCGGCGACAGGTATCAGCTTAGCAAGGACGAAGCTCCTGCCCCTGAAGGAATAGAAGGCAGGGTTCCCTATAAGGGAGAGCTGAAAGAATACCTTTACCAGTTGATTGCCGGTTTAAGAAAGGGCATGGGCTATTGCGGCTGCAAAAATATCAACGAACTTAAAAACTACAAAAAATTTGTTCGCATTACAGGAGCAGGCTTAAGGGAAAGCCATCCTCATGATATTACCATAACCCAGGATGCCCCAAATTATTCCAGGAATTGATCAACGAATTACACGAATTATCACGAATGAATAAGAAAGATCTTAAATCAAAACTGGATGAACTATATAGAAGAAACAATACGGAAGAGTTTATTGAAAGTGATCCAGTGCAGTTTGTGCATCAGTATAGATCCAGGAATGACAGGGAAATTGCAGCATTTCTCACGGCAACTATTGCCTGGGGAAGAAGGGATCTGATCATAAAGTCTGCTGAAAAAATGTTTTCCTTGATGGGGAAGGGTCCCTATGACTATATAATGAAGGGAAATTACCATAATTTACGGGTCCGTGAGCCGGCGATCAATACCTCCATACATAGAACCTTCTTTGAGGAGGACCTCCGGTATTTTTGCAGGGGTTTGAGAGCCTGTTATGAGCATTACGGTAATTTGGAAAAATTATTTGCTTCTGCACCGGATTTATGGGAAGGAATTGGGCTTTTTAGGGAAGTAATAGCTGGTGCCAACAGCTCCGGAAAGCCGGACTCGCCGGAGTATAGTCCGGTTTACAGTAAACATATAGCAAACCCTGCATCTGCCTCAGCCTGCAAGCGGCTTTTCCTGGCTCTGCGCTGGCTTGTCCGCCGTGAAGGACCTGTTGACCTGGGTTTGTGGAAGGGCATTTCTCCCTCATCTTTATATATTCCCCTGGATCTTCATGTGGGACGGGTTGCCAGGGAATTTGGCTTACTTGATAAAAACCCCAAGGCAAATAATAAAAAGGCCGTTATTTCCCTGACAGAGAAACTGCGGGAATTATGCCCTGAAGATCCCGTTAAATATGACCTCGCCCTGTTTGGGCTGGGAATAGAACAGAGCAAATAAAAAAATAACTTGATTTTTTATTATTACTGATGTATATTGTATCATCATACTCTGGAGGATAATTCCATGAAAAAACTTTCTATTCTATTAAGTATCATTCTGGTACTTACATTTTTTGCCTGTGATAACATCTTTTCTACATCCTGGGGCGTCGGTTTTGCCCGGAAGTTTGATTCAAGCAATATCACAGTAACCGAAGATAATGTCGATGACTGGGTAACAAGGGGTATGGTAAATTCCGAACTTGCCTTTGCTGTTACAGAATCAATTATTGGAAAATTAGATGAGGGTGGCTTAAGCTCCAGTGAGGAACTTGCTCTAATAAATGGCGGAGTAAAGCTCTCTGTAGAAGCCTCAGGAATTGGTGTTTCCATTGTTACCAATGCCCTAGGTCTTGTAGAAAGTCTTTCTGAAATAGAGGATTGGGAAGATGGAATAGATATGATTTCAGATATACTTGGCGGCATTCAAAGTGATTTTATTAGCAACAATGGTGAACTGGCAGCAGATAATCTGGCAGTAATTATTGGACATGCTATGGATCCTAGTCCTAATACTTTGCAAAATGGTCAAGCACCGTATTTAGACATATCTTATTCAGATAATGCAAATGCCAATGATGTAGGTTTTGCTATGCTTGTTCTGGTTCTGGGTGTCATTGAAGAATTACCGGATTTTGATTTTGACTTTGATGATGAAGATGCAGATTTTACCAGTATTATTGATGAGTTTGTAGGGTTTGATTTTGGTGATGATAATAAAATTATTGTTACCGATATAGACAATGTAAGTCCTAAAATGTTAGCTCTGGCAGCCATTGTTAATTCAATTGGAACTTCTGAAAATCTTCAGAGTGGTATGATAACTGGTCCTATTTTTGCAGCATTTGGAGGAGAAGAATGAAAAAAATAATTTTAGTTCTGTTTATTGTTTTACTTGCATTTCCTGTTTTTGCTCAAAGACAAGCTCTTCCACGGCTTGGGATTCCTTCTCCCATGAATAATGGTATGGGGGGGCATCATGTTGCCTTTACAGATAATGTATTCTCTCTACTTGTAAACCCCGGTGCCATGGTGCAGACCAGACAGAGGAGTTTTTTAAACCTCTCTATAGGGCTTTACAGCCCCGGTTTAATGCTTGATATGTTTGGTCCGGTTATGGAACTAATAGGTGATGCTGCAGGAGATGGTGAAATTGATATACAGGCATTGTTGGAACCTTTGGCAGAACAAGGCGGACAGTTTGCTGTTGGCTTTAATATACCTTCGATTCCCCTAATATCTTTTGCCTCGGTCAGGAATGGCTTTGGTCTGGGTTTCTGGCAGACTGGGCATTTTAATATCAACTTAAATGGAATTAACTCAGATGCACTTTTAATGGTAGATGCATTATTCCCAATAGGCTTTGGTTTTACCATCCTGGATTTTGACAGCCATTTGCTGGATTTTGGGTTTAGTATTATTCCCTTTGGCAGAACCTGGGCATCTTTTGGTCCGGCATCTGTAGCTGACATTATTGATGATGTAGATAAGTTTATTTCTGATATGAATGTCAATATTGGATATGGTATGACATTCAGTGCAGGGCTTATGTACCGCTGGAACGGACTCAGAGTGGGTGCTTCCTTTAACGATATTTACACTTACATGGAAGCATTCCAACTGGATTTTGAAAGCGGTGAAATGACTGATTCAATGGTTCCATACGATATCCCCTTTACCCTGGATCTGGGTGCTGCTTATGAAATGAATCTCCTGGGTTTAATGGATCTGGCTTTCATGTTTAGCTGGAACAATGTATTTAATATATTCGATCAGGACAAGTACCTTACTAACCGCAATGCCTGGCTGGATCTTAGTCTGGGTGCACAGCTTAGACTCCTTGGTTTTCTTAACTTCCGTGTTGGTTTAAGTGAAATGCTTCCGGCCGTAGGCTTTGGCCTGGATCTGGGTGCATTGAAGATTGACTTCTCATATTACGGAAGGGAACTGGGTATAGAGCCTGGAGATTTCCCTGCAGCAATGGCAGAACTTATGATCTCCATACGCACACAGCCCTCTCCGACAAACAGGTTCTGGAACAGAAGAAGTATAGTGGGCAGGCTTGGGGGCCCGGAAAATTATTAATTCAGACTGGAAACAGTTTGTTGAGGATCTCCGCTCCTCTCTGTCAGAAAAGGCTGGTACCAAACCTGTCCTTCTTCTGACATCCGGGGGAGTGGATTCCACTGTTTTAGGAGCACTTCTATTAAAAACCCTTAATCCCAGCCAGGTGCATTTAATGTACATGGATACGGGCTTAATGCGGAAAAACGAAACTGCCAATGTAAAGTCAATTCTGCAGAGCCTGGGTGCAAAAAACCTGCATATAATTCCATGTGAAAATGATTTTCTTTCTGCACTTAAAGGCGTAGAAGATCCGGAAGTAAAACGAAAGATAATAGGTGATCTATATATTCAGATTCAGGAAAGAGAATCTTCCCGTTTAGGTCTAAGTGAATACTTTTTGGCACAGGGGACTATTTATCCCGATGTACTGGAAAGCGGAACTGATGCCGGAAATAAGCTTGTAAAGAGCCACCACAATGTGGGGAGCCCCCTTGTAGATGCCAAGAGAAAGGCTGGGGAAGTTATAGAACCCCTCGCCGCGCTTTACAAGGACGGAGTGCGTTCCCTTGGTGCTTACCTTGGAATAGATGAAGATTATATTAACCGGCATCCCTTCCCTGGGCCCGGGCTTGCTGTGAGGATACTCGGTGAAGTTAATAAGGAAAGATGTGATCTGCTCAGGGAAGCAGATGCGATTTTTATAGATGAACTTAAAAAAAGAAAAGCACCCAGCGGTAAAAGTCTATATGATGAAATATGGCAGGCCTTTGCAGTACTGCTTCCCGTAAGATCTGTGGGAGTGAATGCAGAATCCAGCCGGAGTTACGGTTCTGTGCTTGCACTGAGGGCGATAATTTCCAGGGACGCCATGACAGCGAAGGTTTATCCCTTCCGGCCGGAAGACCTGGAAGAGATATCAGCTCTAATTACAGGCTCTGTCCCTGGAATCAGCCGCGTTGTATACGATATCAGCGGAAAGCCGCCTGCTACGATAGAGTGGGAGTAGCTTACCAACGGCCTCTGTGGTGCCTCATCATACCGCCCCAGTTGGTATTATTTCTTCCTGCCTGACCACCATTCCAGCCCCAGCAGCAGTAAAAATCACTGGCTGCTAAAGTCCCTGTATTGGCTGCAAAGTCGTAGGTTCTCCCTCCAACGGTTAAATTGGTAAGGTGTAAGACATTACCCTGTATGGCACCCACTGCTGTTACTCTGGCTCCTTCCACCACTCCCTCTGCAAAACCCACAAGCCTTGCCACAAGCGGGGTAATGAATACATTGGATCCGCTTACAATGACAAAGTTACCATTCTGGAACTGCAAAGTACCCTCTATGGTCATGGTTTGTACAGTTCCCCAGTTTCCCCAGCCTGCCTGTGCAGATACTGTTCCCATTATCGCCAGGATTAATGCTGCTGTGATTATTGCTTTTTTCATGTTTATTCTCCTCTTTATCTCATTTTTAATAATAGTTTAGCATTAAATTGTGTCTGAATTATGTTTTTTTGAATATAAAACTGCAGAAATTACAGCTGTCAGGGGCATTGCCAAAAGGACGCCAAAAATTCCTGCCAACCCCTGTAAAATTTCTACTATTATCATTTCCCTGTTGAATAATTCTATTATGGAGTTACTGTAAACACTGATAACAAGAACCACTGAAAGCGAAGTCCCTATATATGCCAGAACCAGGGTATTTGCCATGGTTCCCATGATATCACGGCCTATGTTTATTCCCGAGCTTAGTAAATTTTTTATGCTAATGTCTTTTACTTTTTCCTTAATTTCCCACATGGAAGATGAAATGGACATGGCTACATCCATAATTGCACCCATGGCACCGATAATAATGCCGGCAAAAATAATTGCCCTCAGGTTTATTGGATTGTTAAGAGGGAGGTTTGTTAAGTGCCTTGAATGTTCGTTTATCATTCCTGTTAAATAGAGGGCATGGTCCATAATCAGGGTAATGATGCCTGTTACTGCAATTCCGCTTAAACAGCCTATTGCTGCAGCCAGGGCTTTTTTATTGTAGCCTATTACCAATGACAGGGTTGTGATGGTTGTATAAATGCATATTAGACCTGACATAAGGTATATGTTTTTTCCTGACAGGATGGAGGGAATAAAAACAGCGAAAATTGCCGCGCAGGTAAGTCCAAGAGACAGAACTGTGTTAAAGCCCTTTGTTCTCCCAAAAATCAATACACCTATAATAAATAAAATTCCCAGCACCAATAATCTGTTTGTTCTTATATGCCCGTTATAAAACCAGCCGTCGCCGAAACTGATTAAAAGAACTGAATCTCCCGGGGAGGCCTGTGTGGGTGTGTCCCCCAGGGAGCTTCCCAGGCTTTGTTCTACAGTGAGAATTTGTCCCCTCCTGGGTCCCCGCGTAACTTCCGCCTCAAAAACCAGGCTTATTCCCATCATATTTAAAAGCATTTCATCATATTCGTCAAAATCATCAAAGAAATGGTACCTGTCTTGCGGGTGTATCGTGTCTATTATGCGTATCACCCTTGCCCTTGCGTCTTCCTGATTACCTGTATAAAAACTGAATAATCCATCTACTGCAAAGCGGTTCCCGATAAATATTATTGTAATGGCAATTATTATTGTAGTTAAATAGGACAGACGAATGGTCAAAAAGTTCTCCTAATTTGATTTTTTTTTGCAAATTTCAAAGTATTCTGCATCCCCGTGCAGTTATTATATAATGAAATTTCACTTTGAAGAATTACCCCTTGATGAATTCACCGGGGAGGAGCCTGACCCCCTAAGCTCTTCTGTTAAGGAGCTGTTCGGGCTCTCTTATTTATTTCCCTATCAGCGTTTGGTTATTGCCAATATTATTGAAGCTGCTTCAGAGATAAATAATAATGAAGAATCTGACAGGGAATGTATGGGGAAGCAGATTGTGATCCTCCCCACAGGAGCGGGAAAATCCCTCTGCTTCCAGCTCCCTGCCATGCTCCTGGAGGGTGCAACTCTGGTTATTTATCCAATACTGGGATTGATGTCTGACCAGGAACGCCGCCTGGAGGAAAAGGGATTTTCCCCTGTTACTCTAAGAGGAGGCCAGACAGAAGAGGAGAGGGAGATAATCTACAATAAGATACTTACCGGGGACAGTAAATTTATTATTGCTAACCCGGAGGTGCTTTTATCTCCCAGGGTACTGCCCCGCCTGAAGGAACTAAAGATCATACATACTGTGATAGATGAGGCGCATTGCGTGAGTGAGTGGGGAGAGAGTTTCCGGCCTTCATATCTTGAAATATCCAAAATTATCTCAATGGCAGGATCTCCTCTGGTAACGGCTTTTACTGCCACTGCCGGAAACGAAGTACTGGAAAAGATAGAAAAGTATATTTTTGGAGGTTCCGGTGCCGGAAGGATAGTTGGAAATCCCGACAGAAAAAATATTCATTATTCTGCGAGGGGCTGCATAATAAAAAACCCTGCTGTAAGGGATATCCTTTTTAAATGTGAACGGCCGGCGATAGTCTTTTGCTCTGCCCGTTATGCTGCAGAGGATCTGGCGTTCTATTTAAGGGACGAAATGGATCAAATGGGCATCTCCTGGCGAAAGGAGATAAGGTATTATCATGCAGGCTTAAGCAGAACTGAAAAGAAAAATACCGAGGAATGGTTTTTTAAGAGCTCTGATGCAGTATTAACAGCTACCTGTGCTTATGGACTGGGGATAGATAAATCAAATATCCGCACTGTTATTCACAGAGATACTCCTCCCTCTGTGGAAGCATACCTCCAGGAATCCGGCAGGGCAGGAAGGGACGGGGAAAACTCCCGTGCAATACTTCTCTGGGGTCCGGAAGATGAAATCAAATTAAAAAAAATAAAAAATGAAAATGATAAAAAAAGATTTATAAAGCTCTTAAACTATGCAGGTAAAATTAATGTATGCCGGAGGGAGAGTTTATTGAGAATGCTGGATTATCTGGATGCGTCAAACGATACACCCATGGAAATTCCTTCTGGCTTCTGCTGTGATGTATGTGATAATAAGGCATCTTTGGATCTGCGTGAAGTAAAAAGTATAGTGAAGTTTTTTAGGCATAACAGGCTTGTCTACACAAGGGCGGAAGCAGCCGGTGTTTTATCCGGGGCTGGCAGTATTAACTTTCATGCAAATGATGCAAAGGAGGTAATTTCTTATCTTTTGGACACCGGCAGATTAAAGATCTCGCGCAATATTTTCTGGAAAGGCAGGATCACTGTTTAAACTCATGAGAACAGCTCCTTTAATTCATCATGGCTCATCTTTGCAAGCCAGGATTCACCTGAACTTACAGTCATGTCTATTAGTTCCTGTTTGCCTGCAAGCATTGCATCTACTTTTTCTTCAAAGCTGTTTTTCGTAATAAAGCGGTGGACAAAAACCCTTTTATCCTGGCCTATCCTGAAGGCCCTGTCTGTTGCCTGATTTTCAACCGCCGGGTTATACCAAAGGTCATAATGGATCACCCTGCTTGCAGCGGTTAAGTTAAGCCCCAGGCCTCCCGCTTTCAGGCTTACCAGCATTATGCGCATTGCCTTGTCTGTCTGGAACTGATTAATTGTTTCTGTCCGGATCTTTTGGCTGAGGCTGCCGTGGTATAATAATGTATGTTCTCCCAGCTCATTTTTTATGATGGTATCCAGGCATTTTAAAGCATCTACATACTGGCTGAAGATTATCACCTTTTCATTCCCGCCCAGTATCTCTTCCAAAAGGGTAATTAAAAGCTGTGCCTTCCCTGAAAGTACAGAAGAGGCAGGACTTACTTTGTCATAAATTCTGGGGTGGCCGCAAATTTGCTTCAGGGATGTAAGTAGAGTGAGTATCAGGGCAGATCTTTTTCCGGAATCTGTTTTTGCCGATTTTTCCATTGTAATGTCTACTATACTTTTATAAAGGGCTGCCTGTTCTTTTTCCAGTACGGCATATTCATTTTTTACGATCTTCTCAGGAAGATCTTTTATTATGTTTTTGTCTGTCTTAAGCCTTCTCAGTAAAAATGGAGAGGTTATTTTTTTAAGGTTTTCCGCCCTGTCTTTCTGGCGCATAACTTCGATGGGTATGCGGTACTGGTCCCTGAACACAGACGCTGTTCCCAGGTACCCGGGGAGGATAAAATCAAAGAGTGAGCGGAGATCTTCAAGCCGGTTTTCTACAGGGGTTCCAGATAATGCAAGGCGGTACTTTGATTTTAGGGTTTTTACAGTTTTTGCCAGCCTGGTTTCTGCATTTTTCATTAAATGTGCTTCATCTGCCAGAAGCATGGAAAAAGTTTCATTCTTTAATTTATCCAGATCCCTGATGGCAGTTTGATACGTTGTCAGTATTATATCTCTGTCCCTTTCCATTTTTCGGCGGCTGCCGTGATAGCGGCTGATTTTTAATGCCGGAGCAAAGCGCTTAATTTCCATTTCCCAGTTATTGATTAATGAGGCAGGAACTATTAAAAGGCAGCCCTGCTTTAAAAGGCCGTCAGCCTGTAAACGAAGGAGTACTGCCAGGGATTGTACGGTTTTTCCCAGTCCCATATCATCTGCCAGTATGCAGCCAAAGCCTGACATTAAAAGTGAATAGATCCAGTTAAATCCCCTCTCCTGGTATGGTCTTAACTCTGCTCCCAGCGATATCGGCAGGGAAATGGAACTTTCTGTGAACAGATTGTTTATTACTTCCTTTACATCAAAGGCTAAAACACTATCCCCTGTAAAATGAGCTTTTAAAAAGTCATTAAAGCCTGGTTTTGTGTTTTGTGCCTTTCTTAATAACCGTGAGAGTTCTTCCGGGTCAATTTTCACATAACCATCTTTAAAGTAAACCATTGTTCTTTTTTCTTTAACGAGTTTTTCAAATTCAGAAAATGATACAGTTTCATCTCCAATAGCAATCTGCCATTCAAAATCCTTTAAACTGTTCAGGTTAAAATAACTTTTAAGTGATTTTCTCCCCTCCGCCTTTACCAGAAGGCGGGGTTTTAATTCCCTGTGCATGGATTTAGGCAGGTTAATTGTCATCCCAAGCCTTGTTAAAAGCGGAGCTGCAGAATCAAGGAAGGAAAGAAGCCTTGCCTGTGATAATCGCACTGAGGATCTGGCGCTTAACGAGCGGATTTCGCTCAGGTAGTTTGACAATGCTGCAGGAGCCTTTAATGCCTCAAAGTCTCTGCATTTATGCAGGGGTGTTTTTTGTTCATGGATTATACCGTCTTTATTGTGTTCTGTCACAATATGCATTGTAAGAGTGTAAGTCTGTGCGTTTGATTTATGGGGTTTTGATTCCCTTAGTGTTATATTGTATTTATAGGCAGTAAAATTTGTATGCAGTACTGCCAGCCAGCGATCTATGGACTGGGGAAGGCTTCTCAGTGCCGGAGGAGAGACATCCAGTTCCCTGCCATGGAAAAATACATTTAATAGATCCTGATATTCTTTGCCTCCGGTATTGCCGGTATATTTTCTTCCGAGGCTGAGGGATCTCCTGTTTATCCATTCGTTCAAAAAAGCAGATGAAAGAAGATTTACTACAGTTCTTCCCTCTGCAGTATGTGTGCTGTCTTTTCTCAGGAGACCGCATTCCAGAGCAGAAAGTTTTTCAATAATACTTTTTATTTCCGGAAGAGCATCGAAAGGCAGCCAGATTATTTTAAGATTGTTTTTGCTGTTTCCTGTAACATGGGGAATATATGCCCCTTTAGAACAGACAAGGTTTAGAAATTTAAATAAATAGAATAAAAAATAATAGGAAGAAGTGCCGTTATCAGAAGAAAAACTAATGAAATATTCAAAAGCATCATGCGGGGTAAATCTCCTGATATTGCCTTTTATGTCTTTTGCATCCAGAAATAATTTTGCACCTGGCACAGGATTCTGACATTCTATGGACCAGATCGAACGTGAAAAATTATGCTCCATTTCTGAGTATTTTTCTGTATCAAAGGATTCCCAGGATTTATAGCGTGCAAGAACATGGTAAAACTCCGCCATGGTAACAGCGAAATCCCTTTTGGAGAAAGGAGGCAGAGAGGGTAAAAGGGAGCTTATTAAACCAGTACAGTTGGAGAGGTTTTCATAAGAAAGCTTTTCTTCAGAAAAATTGTCTTCAGAAAAACTTTCTCCCTGGAGAGTTTCTGCATTACTTTCCTTCCAGGTAATTTCAAAAGGCGGAAGAATTGAATGAACGGCTTTTTCCCCAAAGCGTTTTTTTAGATCCATTCCCCTAAGCTTGAACAAAAGATGAGGATCTGAGTCTGCCTCTTTTGCAATAATATAGTACAGGGCAGCCATGTGCTTACAGGGATCACCGTGATCAGGGCAGGTGCAGGATCTCTTCATAAGAGACCAGTTCCGGGGAATGAGGTTTATTCCCATGTTTTTAAGTTTTATTAGAAAATTTTCAGGCAGCTCCCCAGTTGCAATCCTTGCCATAAGGGGAGGGTCATCTTCTATTATTTTATAGATCTGTTCAGGATCCTTTAGCTGTGGAAAAATAATTTCCACCCTGTAAGACGGACGGTAACTTCCCTTAACCCTGGCTGTTACAGAATTTTTATTAAACTTTAATGACAGTACTTTTCCTGTATTTGCATAGGTTCTTCCCCTGTCAAGGCGTGTTCCCATTTTATAGCTGTCCAGTACTTCAACAAACCAGGATCCCCAGGGTGTAATTCCGTAACGGTTTTTCACATTCACCTATGTAGAATAACGTTTAATGGCACGCATTTTCCTGTTAAAAAGGTCTACAAGCTCACTCATTCCCGGTATACTGCTGTTTTCCTTGTCCATTAGTTCCAGGAAAAGGTTGTACCATTTGCTGTTAATAAAACGGTTTGGATCATCCAACTGCCTTGAGATAAAATCATTTACGATTCTTTTTGCCGAATCAAGATCGTTGTTTTTTATTCTGTCTTCTACTACCAAAAGGCAGAATGAATCAATCTGCACATTTTTTTCTATTACATCCCAGGCAATCTCTTCCATTCCAAGCCGTCTGTATAAAGTCACCTTTCTGCCCAGAATTTTTTCTGCTTCATAGGAACTCTTGTCTTCCAGGGAAGCAAAGATATCATCTTCAAAAGCAATAAACTCCTGTGGATCTATGGTTGCCGCAAGGCTTCCCAAAAGATGGTGGAAATTATTTATGAAATCGAAACCTGCGCCTGAATATTTATTCCTTTTTAATTCTGCAAGGCAGTAATTATAAAGCCCTCTTTTGTCTGTAAATTCTGCTGCTTCTTCCAGAATTTTAAAAGGCAGTATTTGATACTCTGCAGAAAAAAGCGGAGTCACTTCTTCCCCCGTGACACTGATCCATTTGGAATATTCTTCTATTACTGCCTTGCATATAAGTACAGCTTCACTGTATTTATTCTGAACTGTCAGTTCCTTTGCCCTCTGTACCCATTGATCCAGGGTGTTTAAGCCTGTCTCATTTTTTTCACTGTTTATTGCAGGCATTAAAATACTATTTATGATTTTTGAGTATTTATTGCCCCTCGTGCTTTCCTTTGGTTTTTCTTCATGGACAGTGAAGGTTTCGATTATATTATTATAAAAACCTGTATTATTTTTTGCATGGGTAATTATGAAGTCCTTTAGTTTATCTACCGGGACATTCTTTATAAGGTTTTCCAGCCTGAGTTCCTTGTGTCTGCTCTGTTTTTCTTTGATTATTTTTTGTTCCGAAAGGGAATCGGCTTTGGTTTTCGGGTCACTCATAGATATATAAAATATAATGCAGATTCTACTGCATTTCAAGGAGCTT
>Ga0099364_10007698_pt1 | contig 15327 bp, 10 predicted proteins | sample TergutTh196P3_FD_73070 | JGI IMG/M metagenome (GOLD analysis project Ga0099364, IMG submission 73070) | Microcerotermes parvus P3 segment gut microbial communities from Pointe-Noire, Republic of the Congo - Th196 P3 | ecosystem: Host-associated > Arthropoda: Insects > Digestive system > Gut ... | reverse complement strand
CTTGTTGGCAAAAGCAAAAAACGAACAGCGAAAGGAACTAAAAAATGAAAAATTCATCCCGAAGCCCCCCTTGACCGAAACACAGTCGCTACTATATCCACTACTATACTGAAAACGGTATGAAATTGGACTTTGCGGTTAAAAAACTTACAGGGTTGGCGGATAAACAGTTCACAGAGCCCGGAGCGGAAGCTCCGGTGCTACCGCACCGGGCTCTGTTTGTTCTTTGCTAATTTTTCCACCAACCCTATAACCGCAAAGGGCACAAGGGACACAAAGACCGCTTTCATGCCGTTTTTGGTATATTTGCAGCAATGGACATGTTATTCAAAGTGGTGATTGTTCTTCATCGTCTTGCAGTGGAGAGTTCGGTGGATGTGTCGGCATGTGTGCAACGAGGTAACGTTCTGATCGACACTCTCACCGTCCAGATTCCTCGCAAGGCTACCGAAACAGGGTAGCCGGGTACAAGGAGGGAGAATTGGCAACGTCGCAGTTCGACGGGACATGCTCTAAAGGTTGTTTTTTTTCAGAAAATAGGGTAAAAAATAAATGTCTTTTCTATCGTCATCTAGTCATCATTGCCATCCAGCCATCATTGCACAGTAGTGCTGCACAACATTATTATTCATTAACGCACGTCATCAATGCCCGTAAAATCTATGCAATCCCCCTCTGCTCCTGTAACGGCAATGCTCACCATCGGCAGTAAAACCTACAACTACTGTCCGCTCGACTCACTCAACATAAATCTTGCCGCCCTGCCGTATTCCCTTCGTATTCTCCTCGAATCCGTACTGCGAAACTGCGACGGCTTTCAAATCACAGAGCAAGACGTAAAAAACCTCGCCGCTTGGAACGCACAAACGCTTGCCGACATAGAGGTTCCGTTCAAACCTGCCAGAGTCATTCTGCAAGACTTTACCGGAGTCCCTGCCGTCGTTGACCTCGCCGCCATGCGCTCTGCTATGTCAAAGAGCGGCGGCGATCCCGAAAAAATCAATCCGCTCATTCCCGTCGACTTGGTCATCGATCACTCCATCCAAACCGACTTCGCCGGTACATCCGATGCCCTCGACAAAAATACCGCGCTGGAATTTCAGCGCAACGCTGAACGCTACGCTCTGCTCCACTGGGGGCAAAAATCGCTCAACAATTTCCGCGTCGTTCCGCCGTCCGTCGGTATCATTCATCAAGTCAATCTGGAATACCTTGCCGATGTGGTGCATCATCGTGAGAGTGATAATCTGCTCTATCCCGATTCCGTACTCGGCACCGATTCGCATACCGTGATGATCAACGGTCTCGGCGTGCTCGGCTGGGGTGTCGGCGGTATCGAAGCCGAAGCCGTAATGCTGGGGCAACCCTATTATATGCTCGCTCCGCAAGTCGTCGGAATGGAACTCACCGGCAAGTTGCCCTCCGGCGTTACGGCAACCGACTTGGTGTTGACGCTGACCGAAATGTTCCGTCGGGAAGGAGTCGTCGGCAAGTTCGTCGAATTTTTTGGTAAGGGAGCATCGGAGATGGCAGTTGCGGATCGTGCGGTGCTGGCGAATATGGCACCTGAATACGGCGCAACGATGGGATTCTTTCCTGTGGACGAACAAACGCTGCAATTCTTGCACCAAACGGGACGTGATGCTCATCAGATTGCCATTGTTGAAACGTATTGTAAGGCGCAACATCTTTTCCGGTCGGCGGATGCACCGACACCGCAATACAGTACGGTGTTGTCACTCGACCTTTCGCAGATTGAACCCTGCGTGGCGGGACCGAAGCGACCGCAGGATCGGATTCCGCTGTCGCAGTTAGCCGCTCCGTCTGTGGAGCGGCGCGTGGTACGTTTCGCAGGCGAAACGGCTAACATGCCCGTCGTTCTCGCTTCCATCACCTCTTGCACGAACACGAGCAACCCCCACTTAATGATCGCCGCCGGTCTCTTGGCAAAGAAAGCTGTTGAAAAGGGACTCCGCACGCCGCCCTTCGTCAAAACGAGTCTCGCACCCGGTTCGAGAGCGGTAACGGCGTATCTCGAAAAGGCGGACTTACTAAAACCGCTCGAAACGCTCGGCTTTCATGTCGCTGGTTACGGCTGCATGACCTGCATCGGCAACAGCGGTCCGCTCGCTCCTGACATCGAAAAGGAAATCACGGAAAACGATTTGACCGTCGCGGCGGTGCTTTCCGGCAACCGCAATTTCGAGGGACGTGTGCATCCGCTCATCAAGGCGAATTACTTGGCAAGTCCGCCGCTCGTTGTGGCATTCGCCCTCGCGGGTCGCATGGACATTGATTTGAAAAATGACTCGCTTAGCGCAGCCCCCGACGGCACGCCGGTATTTCTGTCCGACATTTATCCGACGGACGAAGAGATAGAAAAAGCGGTCGAACAGTCGGGAGCCTTATCGCCGGAGACGTACCAAAAATGTTACGAGAATGTTTTCCAATCGAATGAAACGTGGAATGCCATTGCGACGCAATCGTCGAAGTTGTTCGCTTGGGAGCCGGGCAGTACGTACATTCAGGAGCCGCCGTTCGTTAACCGTATGCGCCCCGCAAGCGGGGCGGCTAACTGCCTTGCCGTTCTCGGCGACTCTGTTACAACCGACCACATCTCCCCGGCGGGTTCGATCAAACCAGACTCTCCTGCCGGTAAGTTTTTAACCGAATCGGGAGTCGCACTGTCAGACTTCAACAGTTACGGTTCGCGGCGCGGCAATGACAAGATCATGACACGCGGAACCTTTGCTAACATTCGCATCCGCAATGCTTTGGCGGAAGGTAAAGAGGGCGGCTATACAAAGTTTTTGCCGGCGGGAGAAATCGTGCCGATTTACGAAGCGGCAATGAAATATCGGGAACAGAACGCACCGCTCATCATTTTGGCGGGTTCGGAGTACGGCACGGGCAGCAGTCGGGACTGGGCGGCGAAGGGGACGGCACTGCTCGGTGTGAAGGCGGTTATTGCCAAAAGTTTCGAGCGGATCCATCGCGGCAATTTGGTCGGTATGGGCGTGTTGCCGTTGGAGTTTGCTAACGGCATGTCGGTGGAGTCGTTGAATCTCACGGGGGAAGAGGAGTTTACCTTGCCGGTAATTACGCCGGATTTCACGCCGGGCAGTATCATGTCGGTGATTGCCGCAAAGCCGGTGGTGATGAATGGACGTGAAATGATTTCCGAGATGGAGTTTCAAGTCCGAGTCCGTATTGATACGCCGGTGGAGTTGCAGTATTATTTGAACGGCGGGATATTGCCGACGGTGATGAAAAACATCTAGTGCCTTGTAAATATCAAAATCTGGGATTCAGCAATCGTACTCCCTCTCTTTTTGTGTCCTTTGCAGTTCCCGCCCCTGGCGGGAAAATTTCATTGTCTCGGTGTAACAATAATCGTAACGGGTGTATCGAGCGGAGGAATACGTTCGGTGAAACAACCGAAAAGCAACTGTGTGTTGTCCGCACTGCTATGAATAGGCACATCCAAAATCGAGCCGACAAAATTGGAAAGACCAAACAGTTCTCCTGTCTCGTCCGCCAAGTACCGATCATTGCCCGCCGCATCCTGATATGTGCGGCTGCCGCTGAATACCCAGTGCGTCGTCATCGCCTTCTTCGCATGTTCGGGACTCGACATATCCCAGACCCAATCTTGAGCGGGGGCTTCGCAGGCGAAGCCGCTAACTTCGTCTTTCCAATGCAGAGTGATGTCGATTCTATCGCCGCTTGCCGGGACGAAAGTCGGCGTGAATTGTACTGGTCTGCCCTGCCGGGCATTCGTCGCAAGCAGGGCGGCGTGAACGAGTTGCGGCTTAACACGCACCGACAGAATCGACTCATGTTCTTTGCTTCGTACTCGGCATGCCAACAGTTCCAAAAAGCCTTCCCGCAGAACGACTCTTCCGAGCAGTACCACGCTTTTTCGGTCTTGAGTGATCCAGATGCGGTCTTGCGGATCGAGGGGAATCAATTTATCGGGTTCATCGACGAGTGGCACGATTTTTCGTTCTTCTTCGATGAGGGCGAGTTCTTTTGCTCGTTCTTCGGCGAGTATTTTTTCTCGCAGTGCGGCGAGTTCGGCTTCTTCGTTTGCGTTGGGAGGAAGGTCGAGCGGACTGGTAATCTCTTCGTTAGCAGAGTCGCTATCTTTAAAGAGCGCAACATCATCGCCATCTGAAGATGGCGGCTCTGATAGTGTGGTTGGTAAATCCCCGATGCGGACGGCATTTTTATTTTCTGTCTTTACGCATCCGATGAAGCACAGGGCGAGGCACAGAGTGCAAAGGAGACGCGGTATAGTCGTTTTCATTTTGTTCTCCTCTAATTTAATTGTTCGATTTCCGATAGCGAAAGTCCCGTTGCCTCTGCTATCATGGCAAGAGGGGCACCGAGGCGTTTGAGGTTTCCGGCTGTTTCACGGGCTTTTTCCGCTCTGCCTTCCCTTTTTGCACCGGCGAGTTTCAATCGCTCGTCATTCAGGAACCGCTCTCTCGCCCGCACTCGTTCCCGCATGACAGGATCAGCGCAAAAACGACGGTACTCCGCATCCGCTTGCAACACCTCTGGTGCATCTTGTAATATCGCACTCATTTCTTTTTCTCCTAACTTGAAACCTAATCCCCAAAATTGCATCCAACGTTGCAAACCAACACAGAGAGAATCCAATCCGGCGTTAGTCCGTAACCAGTCTCCCAAACGCAGAACATGTATCTGGCAATGGTCGGAAAACAGCACTTCGGGATTTTCTCTTGCCCGAAGTTCAAACACAGCATGCAACCGCTTTAACATCGGAAATATCGAAAACTCCGTAATAATGATACTCTGCACCGGGCAAAGTTCATCATATCCTTCGCCCCACAGCAACTGCGAACCGTATGTCTCTGCCCAGCCGAACAACATTCGTTCTAAAAAATCCGTATCCGTCTGCCTCTGGACTTCCACATTATAAAACGTTCCCGTCTCGTCTTCAACACGCACGTCCAATATGATACGTTTGTCGACGGCATACTCTTGGATGTTAAACGGATTCAACACCGTCGCCTTCACGATGGCGGGTTGTCCGATGTTGGTCATGACTCCATTGAGAAGCGAACGCAGAATCGGCTCATTCTTCGGGGCAGACCACAGCGTTGCAATAAACAAGTCGGTCGTCGGTCTGATGGTTACGCCGTTCGCAGACATGTTGCCATTATAGCAAGAGATAAGAGAGCCGCAATCGTAAAGTTATTGCTGGTCTTCGAGTACCGACAAGTCCCAAATGCGAATGGTGTTGTCAAAGATTATGAGACGTAACAAGTCTTTTTCCGTGATACGAAAATTGATTACCATATTGAATGTCATGGTCAAGGCGGACACTTGTCGGCAAGAGCAAAAAACAAACAGCGAAAGGAACTAAAAAATGAAAAATTTATCCCGAAAGCCCCCCTTGACCGAAACAGCGTCGCTAGAGAAACAGTTTCAACCCTTTACGTCTAGATTCCCGCCTGAGCGGGAATGACGCACTGGGTTCGGCAACAAGTTTATATTATAGAAGTCTAATGCACAGCGTTCCCCGCCCGATCCTTCTCGAAGCGGATGGTCTTTTGCGGAACGGCAAAAACAGCATCGCCAATGGTAAAACGGTGAACCTGAAATTTTTCATGCGACATCTCGACGAAAATCTCCCTTTCATTCACATCCACTAACTCAATTTTGGCAATCGCACCGGCAAGTTGAATCCGGCGTATTTTGGCAGAAATGCCCTCGCCGGCAGGATTGTCCGGTGAAAGGTCAATCTCATGAGGACGCACAAAAAAGGGATTCTGCCCGACCATGTGCTGGGGATCAAAGACAATACCGCCGACATCCATTCTCCGGTGGAACAAATTGACACTTCCCAAAAAGTCCATCACAAAGGCATTTTGGGGATTATGGAAGACCTCGTAGGGTGTACCATCCTGTTCAATGGTTCCATGATTCATCACTATCACCCTGTCGGCCAGTTCGAGGGCTTCTTCCTGATCGTGCGTTACGAAGACGCTTGTCAGTTTGATTTCATCGTGCAACCGCCGCAGCCAACGGCGTAAGTTCTGCCTCACCCGGGCATCCAACGCCCCGAAGGGTTCATCCAGCAGCAAAAACTTTGGTTCGATGGCCAGTGCACGGGCAAGGGCAACCCGTTGCCGTTGTCCGCCGGAAAGTTGGTCGGGATAGCGGTTCTCCAGACCTTCCAGTTGTATCAGGCGGATGAGTTCCAATACCCGGCGTTTGATTTCCTCTTTGGGAATCCGGTTACTTCCCCGTTTCACGCGTAGTCCGAAGGCAATGTTGTCGAAAACCGTTTGATGCCGAAAGAGGGCGTAATGTTGAAAGACGAATCCCACTCTCCGTTCGGCCACGCGGTTGCCGACGACGCTGACGTTCTTAAAGAGGATATCGGCACCGGTTGCCGGGTCGAATTCTTCGAGTCCGGCAATGATCCGCAAGAGTGTCGTTTTCCCGGAGCCGGAGGGACCTAGCAGTGCGACGAGTTCGCCATCGGGTATTTTCAAACTGACATTGTCCAGTGCGGTGAATGTTCCGAACCGTTTGGTGATGTTTTTGACTTCAATGCTCATGCGCTGTCTCCAAGTCTGAATTTTAACGGATGGAGAAAGATTTTCAATAAGACCGCCGCTCCCAATGGGAGCATCCCAATTTAGTGGAAGTCTATTTTCCTCCGTTTATGGTGCAGTCCGTCCGAGTTTCATTCCAGCACTTGGAACAGCAAGACTCTATCCAATCGCCTGCAGCATTTTGTCCAACTGCGGCTTGGTAATACACGCCTGCTCAAAGTGCGGTTGGGAATTGAATACATCCCTGCCGTTCTCTCTTTCCTCGTCCGGCTGTTCGAGTGCCGATACATCCATTCGGGTGGACATCACTTCGTTGCGCAGTGCTGACAACCATTCGGGCATCTCAAATCCGACTCCCATAGGGTCTTTGGCAAAGATTTCTATCTGTGCATATAACTCCTCAAATGCCGTCCTCGGCTCATCCCGCTGTGCTTGCCGAACCGCCTTGGGCACAAGTCCGCACATCCTGTCAATCTGCAAGGGACGCACGAAACGCTCCTGCAAGCGTTCATGAACGCTCGGCAGCCACATCCCATACTTGTCGCTTAACCGCTGATACTCTTTGAGGAGATCATCCGCCACCTTCACGCTTTTCCTGACGAATGCCCTTTTCCAGAGCAACGCCGCCTCGTCGCAACCCGCACGGATCATTGAATCATGTACCCAATAGACCGGTTTCAACCGCCATGAGATTCGTTCGTATCCGACCTGCACCCGAAGCATATCGAGTAGCATATAGAGTTTCTCCCCATGATCCGAATGCGTCGTCGTACTGTTGTAATCGACATACTCCGAATAGTTTTCGGCAATCGCTTCCAATATCGTTTCCAAGAGTGTTGCGGCGGTTCGTTTGTCGATCCGTCTCCGCTCTATGTCATCGAGCAACTTCGCCGCCATTTCTACTTCGCCGTCTTCCTTTTTTAGGTGCATTAAGGCTTGAAGATATTGGTCGACTCCCTGGTGCATAATAGCGCGCAGGTTGCCGAAGCCCATATTTTGCTGCGTGAAAATATCCTGACCATAACGTTGAATAAAATGCTTTACACTGCTCCATTGTTTGGGGTCTAATAACGGTTCGACGGGCGAAATGCGTATCTGTTGACTGTGAGAAACCCAAAATTCCAGGAGTTCCTCAATGATTCGTTCCATATAATTGACTAGTGCGGCGTTTTGCAGGAACGGCTCCTTTTCGCTGTTCTTATTTAACCGCCATGACTTGGCGGAGACCGCAATGCACTTGGTTACCGACCGGGCAGCAGTTTCGACGAGACGGTCAAATTCCGTAATCGCCCCCGCTGTTTTCACCGTGTTCACTTCTTCCATTGTTTGAATGGTATCGAGCAATTTGAAGAGTTCCACGATCAGCCCGAGCCGAGGGATATATTCCAAGAGACGCAGAATCGCCTGTTGCACTCTTCGGCACTGAACGATTGCCGCCGCCGAACCGCCGCGCGAAGTCGGAATATACAGAATCGTTTCACGGGATAATGTCCTCAGCACTTGACTCCACATCTTTTTCACTGTTTTGACATCGCAGCGGAAAATTGCCCGATTGACTTCCAGGACGACGAGTTCCCAAGGTTCACGTGTCGCGGCAAGTCCCATCAGATTTTCGTTATCTTGGTAGGACTCAAGTGTCATCTTCGTATCGAGCACTTCGACGTGCGTCCAGATCGTCCGGTCTATCAAAATTTCCTTGATCCCGCGATGCCGGTCATATTCCATGAGGGAGTCTCCCGTCCCTCTCGGCAAGGGCACATTGTAATCCGATGCCTGCTGTAAAAGCACTTCCAAACCGGTGCTGTACATATCCATTTGTGCAAGCCACGCGGTAACAGTTTGATTGATTTCCGCCAGCAACTCCGGCGAGGGCTCTTCCGTTTCATCCTTTACGGCGGGAGTCTGCCATGCTGTATTTTTCGGCACCAACACAAAACCGGCAAGGCGTTCTGTAACGAATTTCCAGAGTTTGGACATCGTTGAAATGAAGAGCAAGCGGTCGCCGATGCGGTCCATCTCTTCGGCAATGGCAAGATTTTCACCGTCATTGAAGCCGCCGGGTGCCGGTTGGTCCATGAGAGAATCGTCGATACCGTCGTCCGTCGAATCTCTGTACGAAAAATCTTCGTAAGCCGCGCCGTAGATCGAGTCGGATTTCCCCCCCTTCCGTCTCTTTTTATCAGCATCGGGCATGTCGCCGTATTCGCCGAAACTATCTTCGTCGTCATGATAACCGTCGGCACCCTTCTTTGGTTTTTTCGGTTTTTTGGGGGGTGTTTTTTTCCCTTTGCGTTTTCCTTTGCCGCCTTCAAAGTTGTCGCTGTCCAGTTCAATTTCGGGAACACGTCCGTAAAAGTCTGCATTGGCCTCCATAAGTTCAAAGAACTTCCGCGTCAGTTTCCAGCGTTCGGCAAACGTCATCGGCGGAACATCTTTCACTGTCTGCCGCATCGGTTTTTTTGATTCAATACTCTCTGATTCCTCTTCGCTCTTCGGCGGTTTCCAAAGTTGGTCCATCCAGCGGACGGCAATCGCATGAAAGGAGTAATCGCTCTCGACCAATGGAATTTGCGCTGCCCGGTCAAGCCAGTACATCATCAGATTCATCGACGCGACGGGGTCTTGCTGATCCAGCAATGCTTCCGCCAAGAGGACGAACGCCTTGGTTGTTTTGAACCGCTCGACGTGCCGGCTCCAAAACGCGACATCCCCGGCAGCCGTCCCCGCTTTGTGCCACGCGGCCAGAGCGGTCGAAACAACGGCGGCGGACTCCCAAGCATCATTGCCGGAAAAAGACTCGATATTGCTCACCTCCGTTGTCCCGTATTTGTCCCACCAACCCGCCAAATCCCCCATTTTATCGGACAAATCGGCTTGCAGATCGCCGTTACCCGATGCCGCCGCCTCTTTTTGCAACCGGCTGTAAATGTCAAAAACCTCTTCCAGCAGGTTGACCAGATCATCGATTCGGTGATCGTGGATCGAATTCTCCACGGTATGAAACAGGCTGAATGCTCCGCCGAAACCGAGAATTGTCCAAGGGTCAATGAGTGCTCCGCAGGCGATTCCCCGGCGGATCAAATCTTCGATTTTCGGCAGATTTTCGGCGGCTTCGGGCAGTTTATTCTGATCGATGAAGGAATGTGTTTCCGCAATCAGGCAATCCATCATTGTAAAGAGTCTTGATGACGTAACCGAGATGGCATTCGCCTGTTTCATTGCTGCGTCGGCATACCCCATCCGGGCGAAAATTCGGGCGAGGTGCATCCGTTGCAACTGGTCGGCACGGCGTTTTGCCATCTGCCGGTTCAAATCCTGTCGGCAGCCGCCGAAGGGCTGAAACAGTTTCTCCTGTTCCGCTTCAATTCTCGGCTTCATCTTTTTCGGAATCTTTTTAACGAGTTGACTGTAAAACCGATCCCGATAGTCGGCAATGAGCGGCATCAAATCGTTGAGCGATGTTTCCGAATCATACGTCGACGGCATATCGCCGCAGACTCCCGCCCCCATCAGCATTGTTCCCGCCAGCACCGATCCTGCTTCATAAAGCAATTCTTCAAAGGGCACGTCGGCAACATGGGACTCACCGGTGTAGGCGGTTTCCAAGCGGCGCATGATGCCGTCGAGCGTAACTTGATGAACCACGAACCGGCGGTAAAATCCCTTGTTGTCGATATAATTAGGATCCCATAATCCGAAGTGATAGTTCGGCTTACGGTTGACCGGATGGTCGAAATCATACGCTCTCGCATCGAGAACGAGTTCCTGTATCCGTTCGGGCGCGAGGCAGGCTTCCCGAAGGATTTGCGGGTCAGTCTCCCGAAGGATTGCCAGTGCTTGTGTAACAACCTGTTCATACTTCCCGGCGGCAACGCCGATTCCGTCGATGTACAAAGGGATGGGAGCAATCCATTCGTTCGAGTAGGGTTCATTTTTTTCTGTCCCTTCCAAGGTGGGGATGGGGCGATAGCCGATGTAATCGTTCAATTTTTCGATGACGGCGGACACGATTCGGTCATGCTCCGTCCAGGGTGGCCCCTGTTCCAAGACGGCCTCAAAGACTTTGCCGAGGAATAGGGGATTGAAAAGGAGTTCGTCCGTCTGGTGAAAGAGCAGTTCTGCATGAAATTGCCGATATGCCGTGAAAAAATGTTTTCGGACGAGGGCGAGGACGAGTCCTGCTTGATCATCGGTGCGAAAGGCTTCGGATTCTTCGGCAAGAAGAGCGAGTTGCTGTTCGAGGAAAAGGATAATGCGCTCCGCGGACGGCCGTGTATCCTTGTTGGTCGGCGGCAGTTCGCGGAACAGGGTATTCAGTGCCTGAAAGAACTTTGGATCGTGATTTCCCGATGAAAAGTTCAGGTATCCGAGCAGTTCTTTGCAGACTTCCGGCGGCAGTATTGCCTTTTTTTTTGCGGTCATATCCCCTAATTTGTTTTTTCTACCAGTCCTTGTATCCCCCATTCTACTCTAAACCGGCACCGATAAAAGGGTGTGTGAAAAATGAGCGGGCAACCGGGAGTGTAAAAATTTAGCGGGGATTTTCCTGTTCTTTGCGTTCTTTGCGGTTATTCTTTTTTGTTTAACCGCAAAGTTCGCAAAGGGCTCGCAAGGGGCGCAAAAGATTTTTTGTATTATTTGAGGTTCCCACATGAACAGGGCCCTAACACATACCCGTCGGGACTCCCTTGTATTTTGCAATCATTGCCGCATCCTTGTCGCCGCGGCCGGAAAGGTTGATCACGATGATTTTGTCCTTGTCCATTGCCGGTGCCTTCACCACAGCATGGGCAACGGCATGGGCACTTTCGATGGCAGGGATAATCCCCTCCGTTTTCGCCAACATTTCAAAGGCCGACACCGCCTCATCATCCGTAACCGCCACGTAGTGTACCCGTCCGCTGTCAAAGAGTTCGGCATGCTCCGGGCCGATGCCGGGATAGTCGAGACCCGCCGAAATGGAATAGACCGGTGCAATCTGCCCGTATGAGTCTTGGCAAAAATAGGACTTCATCCCGTGAAACACCCCCACGCTGCCCGTCGCTATTGTTGCTGCGGTTTCTGGTGTCCCGACTCCCTTTCCTGCCGCTTCGCAGCCGATCAATTCAACGCTTTTGTCTTCCAAAAAATCGTAAAAGGCACCGATGGCATTACTACCGCCGCCGACGCATGCAATCACGCAATCGGGCAGACGGTCTTCACGCTCCCCGAGTTGCGCTTTGATCTCCTCTCCGATAATTTTCTGGAAGTCGCGGACAATCGTCGGGAAGGGATGCGGCCCCATCACGGAGCCTAACACATAATGTGTATCACCCATTCGGGCAGTCCATTCACGCAGGGTTTCGCTGACGGCATCTTTGAGCGTCATCGTGCCCGAAGTAACGGGATGTACTTTGGCTCCCAGAAGTTGCATACGGAACACGTTGAGTGCTTGTCTTTCGCTATCCTCTTTTCCCATAAAGATTTCGCATTCGAGTCCCAGCAGAGCGGCGGCGGTGGCAGTGGCGACTCCGTGCTGTCCTGCTCCGGTTTCGGCAATGACCCGCGTTTTCCCCATCTTCTTCGCCAATAAGACCTGCCCCAGCACATTGTTGATTTTATGCGAGCCGGTGTGGTTTAAGTCTTCCCTTTTCAGGTAGATTTTCGCCCCCCCCAACTCCTTGGTCAATTTTTCGGCAAAGTAGAGTAATGAGGGACGGCCGGCATACCCGGTTAGGAGTTGCGAAAGTTCTTGTTGAAAACCGGCATCATTTTTATAGTCCTTATAGGCTTTTTCCAGTTCCAACACTGCACTCATGAGTGTTTCGGGAATGTATTGTCCGCCGTATTTTCCGAATCGTCCATTGCTCATTTTTACCGCTCTCCTTGGGCTGGATTCTAACATGTTCCGGCAAGAGTAGAAGGAGTATGTGTCCGGTCGGAGTGCAAGTTCTCCTTGTGTATTATTAACATTGTCCTGTTTTTCTAAAGACTCTACCTGCGTTCCGGGTTGGCGGCTTTGTCGGACAGTGAAGCCTCCGATGAAGGATACCTACAGGCTTGGCGGGAAAAATTAGCCAAGAACAAACAGAGCCCGGTGCGGCAACACCGGAGATTCCGCTCCGGGCTCTGTGAACTTCTTATCTGCCGGGGCTGTATTTTACCAAAAACACAACGAAACCGATTGCCTATTTTGTGCATTCTTACATGTTTTGACTCTGATTTCGCTCAATCTAACATCCTGTCCACCAGCAACCCGGAACAAAGGAAGAGTCTGTGATTATCCTTTGCATCCTTCGCAGTTAAGTCTTTTTTAACCGCAAAGGACGCAAAGTGCGACTTCATACCGTTTTTAGTAGAAGGCCCCCCAGCACAAAACGTCTATCCGAAGACTCTACGCACATATTCGGCACTCCGGCGAAGCACCTCGGCGGGTGCCAACGTCTTCGGTGTCCCGTTTTCAGGTGCCTGCTCAAGGACCACATGCGGCATCTTGGGCAACTTCTTGAAACCAGCGGCAAGACGTACATTGTCGATGTCGCCGTCTCCAAAAGTCTCGCTCCACACATTGTTCACCGATTGCCGAAGATGAACGGCAACGGACCGGTCCCCGTAAAGTTTCAGATGGTCAAAGACCGCAACCTGTGAATTCCCGCAGGCGCGATAAGACCAGTGCTGTTCGAAGCAAAGGGAAACATTATCAGGATCGGTACCGCAGAGAACGTGATGAAATTCCCGACCGCCGAATTCGAGTTCCGTTGTGTGATAGTGAAAGGCCAAGGTGATGCCGAATTTTTTCCAACCGGCACCGAGAATATCCATATTTTTGGATTGCCTGATGAGTTCCGCATCCGATTTCCCCCCCTTTGCTGCCGGATTGATGACGATGATTTCTGTTCCGAAGGGTTTTGCTTTTTCGCCGATTTCCAGCAGTCGGGCAAGTTCTCTTTCCGCAATGCCTTCGTCGTGCAGATTGCCTCCGGCATAGATTGACCGCATTGCCAAACCGTGGTCTGCGAGCCGTTTGCCGAGGGTTTCGGCATCGTTGCCGGAGCCGAGAGTTACTTCGATCCCATCAACGCCGGCATTTTTGATTTCGTCGAGCCGGGTCCAGAAGTCGATGTTATCGCGTTGGTACAGGGTGCCGCAAGTGTACTGGTTGACGGCGACGTGTAGTTGTTTGTCCGCTGCTTGCTCTTCTCGTTGGGCAAGCAACGTTTCGGTAACAAGGGCGGCACTCGTCGTCGCGAGTGCGGCAGACAAAAATTGACGGCGTTTCATAGTATTAGTTGGAAAGTTGAAAAACCACTGGACACCATGATTGTACCATGATTGATTGTAGTAAAGCAATCAAAGAGCCGGGACATTGTTACAGTGGGCGTGTAGGTTTCGTTTATTTTGTGAATCCGATGTCTTTTTAGAAACTTTTTTGGTTTGTCCCTTGCACAAACCACGTAATTTGTTCATTTTGCTGTGAAAACTTCAAATTTGCTGATAAAATGAGCAGTTTAGGTGTTTTTGGGGGCTTAAAATTCGCCATTTTCCAAAACCTGTGAACGGCTACGATAATCTTTTACCAAAGAAATAGGAACACCAAGTCGCAAAAATTTGCGTGAACGGTTACAAAATGTTATCATGTGCCGACTGGTTTCACTCATTCTGAAATAGCGATGAACTCTTTCCGGCGTTTTTGTCTGTTTGTTTGTATGGCAGCCGCCCTGTGTCCGGGCTCCCGATGCTTGGAAGATGCCTCGCACACCGTACAAGCGAGCGAAGGAGTGAACCTCTTTCGCCCAAGATCGAATAATCCGCCGCCGAGACGGGAGGGCACACAACACATACAGGACGAACAATGGGATCAGATAGCCCAAGGAATACGGAAAGGATTTGAGCCGGATGCGGAAGAGACCAATCGGGTATTCCAACTGTACGGCTTATTTTTTTTCGGATTGGGTGTACTGATTGCGGGAATCGTCTGCTGGCAGTTATGGCAGCGCAGGCGGACAGAGTGGACTCTTAACGATCCGATGGCACTCATCAAAGAATTGAACCTTGTGCATCAACTCTCCGAGCCGGAAAAACGGTTTATGCAGGAACTCTCTCAGCAAAATGCGTTGCCGACTCCGCTCAAACTTTTTGTGGAGCCGAAGTTTCTTTTAGAAGCATTGGAGAGCGACTCATTTGTTTCCGCTCATTCCACCGTGCGGCAACTGCTCTCAAAACTGTTCGACATGGACAGCGAAGAAGATGAAATGACGGCTGTCTTCACTGACCCGTCGCACAAGAAAGGAATTTTGTAAGAGGAATCTCTAATGCTTTCACTTGAAAGTTTTACGACCGTTTCCGTCATTCCAGTTCCGCCTTAATAGCAATATACTGAAAACGGTATGACATAGGACTTTGCGTCCCTTGCGCATCCTTGGCATCCATTGCGGTTACTCTTTTTTTAACCGCAAAGGACGCAAAGGAAATACCAATTTATCTACAATCTATAGCCTACAGCCTATAAAAAATTGAAAATTGAACTTGGAAAACTGAAAAACACAGGTGGGGTTTAGAGCAAGTTTTTCAGCATTCGTCGTTCTTACTCTACTTAACGTTCCGAAAGTATATGGCAAAGCACACACATTCGGCAGGAATGCTTATTCGGTGGAAAACGTAACCGACACCGTCGGGCAGTTGAAAGGGGGCCGTAACCTTCGCCGTTTTTGGTAAAGTGGCGATCAGCGAGTAAACGGCGCTAACACTTCTGCCA
>Ga0099364_10007697_pt1 | contig 15327 bp, 8 predicted proteins | sample TergutTh196P3_FD_73070 | JGI IMG/M metagenome (GOLD analysis project Ga0099364, IMG submission 73070) | Microcerotermes parvus P3 segment gut microbial communities from Pointe-Noire, Republic of the Congo - Th196 P3 | ecosystem: Host-associated > Arthropoda: Insects > Digestive system > Gut ... | reverse complement strand
GCCTATTTCGTCAGAATAGTCATTAATCATCTGCTTTGTAATTTCTTCCGTAGTTTTACCCCTACGAAGCAAGTCCTTAAATTGCCCCTTAACATCTTCAGCAATATCGTCTTGATATAATTTTGCGCCCCATGCCCCCATATCTATACCTCCTATTTTCCTGTCCAATTAAGGATTTCATTAGATATTTGATTCCCTACATATTCAGCGACACCTCTTCCGGCTTCCATGTAAATATCCAATTTTTTGTTATGCGGACTGATCCCATTAATTTGGTTGTTCATTCTATTGGCTGTATTGATAGTGTGACATTCTAGCATCATTATTTGCTCATACCCTCTTGCTTGGAAACGATTTAATCCTGATGCTATTGGTACAAACTCTAAATGGGCTCTATTCGGATCATTTCTATGCGCTATTTTTCGAGCTGTTTCATTCTTTGTTCGTCCCACATAATGCGCCGTTCCTGCCTCATCCGCCAATTTATACACTGTGTATATCGGGTCTAGAGTTTCTTTTACTGCGGTAGCAGTTGCGGCAATTGCTGTAGTTGTTGCCAAAGCAGCTTTTGCAAATAATGCCTTAATGTCCTTAATACTATTATCTACTGCGCCCGCAACTGCCGTTGCGACAGCCCCAACCAAGGCTTTGCCTTTGTTCCAAGCATGTGAGAAAAATGAAGATATGCCATCACGGTTTTTATAAACTACGACGCCAGCAACGACCACAGTGGATACAACTGCCGCAGCAAGGACGACTGGTGAAGCTAAAGCCGTTCCAACTGCCGCTCCGACTGTCGCAAGGGCTTTTCCTAAAATCGGTATAAACCCCATCAATGTTGCCGCCACATTTATACCTCCTGCAAAAAATACTTGAGTTGCTTAGTTCACTTCTATTGATTGAAGCATCTGTACTAACAACGGTTTCCATTCGTCCATGCTCTCCGGTGGACAATTAAAAGAACCAACCACAAGACGTTTATCAAGGGAAAAAACAAATATAACGTTATAGATATCCATATCAAGAGCAGGGGTTATGAAATCAAAATATGCAATACTCAAACCAGAAGCATCAATTAAGTCACTGTCAATAATTTTTGACGCAGGATGCATCCTCGTAATTACCTGCTGAAGAGCGTCTTTTGTTTCGGGAATCCCCTCATTTGTTGCTGGATCGTTACTGTGAGTTAGAGAAAAATTGATTGTTGTTTCGGCATTAGTATATATTTCGTCTGGACGGTTTACTGAAGGGTATTTTTTTTCGGCCAATCCTTTTGCCATAATAGTAAACTTTTCAGGCAAGACCACAGTTATCTGCTTCTTTAACATTGGCTTTCTTTTAAATGATATCTTTTCATCATCAATAATTGCGTACCCATCCAAAATATTGTTTACATGTACAGGCTTGCTTTCCATTCCGATAAGATTAATAAACTGTTCATCTCCAAAGCTACGATTATTGTCCATTGTTACTTCTGCCTCCATTAATCTACTACTATCCATCATTGTCAATTATTACTATACCTGTACCTGCTGTACATATTAGCCTCGAGTTGGACAAGAGTGCCGTGATCTTTTCCACGAGAACGTCAGTTTTAATAAATTGAACGAGAGGAACTACAACATGAAACCAAAAGAAACCCATTTTTTGCTATATCAAGTAATTAAATTTCATGCCTAAATTTGACGCATGAGCCAGCAGAATAGTCTGTGTTGATACAACTGTCTGTTTGCTTTCTCGTTTGGAAACAAAATTCCTCAATACTACTTCAATTGTTGCCAAAACGGAAAACGCGAAGAATCCTTAGGCTCGACACTGTATTTCTTTTTTGTTCTTTCGGTTAGTGTTTAATATCCCTGGTAAAATCCTATACTTTGTACTGTAAATTGTCAATCCCCTTTTTGTATATATAATCGGACATCTCCCCTTTTTGTATATATACTCGGACAGTCTCTTTTTTGTATATGTATTCGGGCAGATACAAAAGTGCGTATACAAAAGACGTGTCTATTCAAATACCCCCTCTTCGTCATTGCGAGGAGCGTAGCGACGAAGCAATCTAGTCTGTGAAATCTCTGTTTTATTGTATTTTCCCGTTAATTCGGTGTCTGGATTGCTTCGCTTTGCTCGCAATGACGAGGGGTATATGAATAGTCACCAAAAGACAAGCAAAAAGTGCGATATTTTCGTTCTCGGGTATAATGTGTTAAAATGCTATAAGGTAAATATAGCATAAGCGAGGGCATGAAGCAATGCATATGAGTATTATTGGCTCCCTGGAAGGGGAATTGCCAGACTTCCTGGAAGGGGAATTGCCAGACTTCCCGGTAGGGGAAAGGCTGAAAAAGCAAATAGGGTTTTTGATTGAAGCGGACAAGATGAAGAACGTTCTGCGCCAGTCTCTGATATTGGACAAGACCAGAAGGGAGAACGATGCAGAGCACACCTGGCATATTGCGCTAATGGCGGCTGTCCTCCATGAGCATGCGCACGGTGCCGGTGTTGACCTGCACCGTGTTCTCAAGATGGTTTTGGTGCATGATCTTGTTGAGATATATGCAGGGGATACATTTGCGTATGACGATGCGGGGTATGCTGACAAGATTGAAAGGGAAGCCGCCGCTGCCGACAAGGTATTCGGTATTCTGCCTGCTGGCCAGGGGGGCGAACTCAGGGCACTGTGGGCAGAGTTTGACTTGATGGAAACGCCTGACGCCAAATATGCAGCGGCAATAGACCGCTTGCAACCACTGTTGGCGAACTATGTTACGGGGGGCCATACATGGAAGCTGTTCGGCGGTATTACCAGCGACAAAGTCTACAAGAGGATGGAGATTATTAGGGACGGGGCCCCGGGGCTGTGGGGGCTTGCCGCCACATTGATAGAAGCTTCAATTAAGAGGGGGTACCTTAAAGAGCCAAAAGTGCCAAAAGTGCCAAAAAGCCCATAATAACGCCCCCGCAATGTTACTGCGGGATATCGTCCTTGAACCCTACGTTTTCGCAATACTCCATCCAGAGTTCGAAGTTTGCCGTGGTATACATGCTATTGACGTTCTCGTAGGTTAATTCGTCATAGCCATTTATCTTTGCAAACATTGCGTATTGCATCAGGTATTGGTGCAAGGTTGTCGAAAAGCCCTTGATTTCCTCCTCGACTTCATCGGAACTATAGCTGACATTGAGAGCTTCGACATCTATGTAGAAGACATCCGGATCAAGCAACAGTAGAGGAAAGCTTAAATACCCTATATATCCATGCCCATGGCTGAACAAATTCGCGAAGTCAACGTCTTGATTGGTCAACCGCATAGTAACATCGTCGTCCGAATAAACCCCGTCAAGCTTAAAATTTTTGTAGTTTGGAATTAGCGCAGTGCCAGTAAAGCATCGGTCCACAGCGTCGTAATAAAGCCCGCATTTGGCTTTCAAAAACTTTTCAATATCCAAGTCTTTCTCGTTGCTTGCCATATCCAGCAGAGCGGCGATAAAACTTCCGCCTCCGCTGTTCTCAATCGCATAGTCAATCAAATCCAGCATTACAGGTACCTTAATATCCATATAGAACATGCCCTGCACCTCATCCATGTTGCCTTCCATGGAAGGGCTTAGTGCTAAGAGGTCCGGTTCTTTTATTGAGAAATATATGTAATTGAGATAGTCCAGCTCCGGCCGATCAAATACTTCCATTGAATACATATCCCTTACTTCCTGTGAAAGGTGTGTGCCGGATTTTAGGACATGGAAATTCGAGAGGCCGTTGTATATCCAATTATTCGGAGGGTATCGCAGGTTTGGGGCTTTTATTTTACTGTCAAAAAACAAGTGGTACAGCGTTGAGGAGAGTGTCTGGCAACCATCGGCAGTCGTTACTTCGGCAGAAATCGCTGCGCCCCTGGCGCCAACCCCGCCGTGGATTGCGGCGTTGTTTTCGGACGCATTGCGCAAAAGAACAAGCGGCGCGTCAGGCGATAGCTCGCCGAAAAGGTCTGTATAATAATTCAAAAACGTCAAAAGGGTTGCCGTTGAAAGCTGTGTAGCCTTGCCTGCTATGGCTTTGTCATAGTACACCGTGCCGCCCCTGCCCATTTCCTGTCTCTCGAATTGACCAAAGCAGTAAGAAGATTTATTGATTGCGCTTAAATCCGACCAAGTTGGTTTTTCAACTACGAAGGACAAATCATCTGACAACGGCTCTTGAAACGGGATTATCGCCTTCCAGTCATAATCGCCCGGATCCAAATTAAAAGAAATGGAAGATATGAACCTGTCTGGCCTCTGAAGGTCCGTGTAGCCCAAGTAAGGGGACATCAATATGTTCTCTCCGGAAAAGACGAGCAAATCGCTATAAAAATCCCCTATGTAATGGATGTAGTTGCGGGTTCCGCCGACCATGACATTGTATTTTATGAACACACTCTTGACCGAAGGGTCAATTGGCCCAATGGCCATGAGTTCAGAGGTTTCGTTAGTCTCAATGGCTTCCCCGTGTTCGTCCACGCAGTAAATCACGCTTGCCCCGATCAAAGCCCTGTAAATGTAAATTGTCTTATCGGGCGAGAGCTTGTCTATATCCATCCGAATGTTGACGCCTAATACCTTTACAAAGGGGTCGTCGCTTACATCTAACGAATAGTGTATCGAGAACTTTGATTGCGTAATGGCAAAGGCGTTAGCACCTGTGTTGCTGAGGCTTATAATCGCTATAATTGCGGCTGCCACCAAAACGGAGGAAGCGAGTATGATCGTCAGCATCAGCCGGAGTTTACGTTGCTGGCTGCTTATAACAACGCCCGGCTCCTTTGAGTCTTCTGTTTTTTTATTTGCGTCTAAGGGCAACAACACGCAACCTCCCTATTTAAAAATTTTTTTAACACGGCTCTACACTAACACACTCTAATATGAGTGTCAACAACAAAATGCTGGTGCTCGGCACAACAAAATGCTAGCACTCGGCACAACAACAAAATGCTAGCACCCGGCACAACAACAAAATGCTAGCACCCGGCACAACAAAAGTTACCAACAAAAGTTGCACAATAATTGTAAAATATGGAAGCGGATTGCAAAATTGCGTTATAATTGTAGAATATACAGTAAAAGTGGTACAACATGGTAATACAAGGCAAAATATGCCACCCGGTTATTAAAGTTGCAATTGACAATTGATGTTCAATATGTTAACGTAGCGCTATACTCTTTGATTTAGAAGACGTAGCGTTTTTACGCGATGCAGAAGCTGCACTTGCAGCGTCTTTCCGGGGGGGGGTCTTCTGGTTGAAAGGCGCAAGTTGAATAACAAGGGTTGGTGCTAGTTAGATATCTTGTTTTTCTATAGCGACGTGAACATAACAAAAAAAGTTAATGCTAGCATCTTTAATGTGTCCAAGTTTTGACATGACATTGGAAGGTTGTCATGTTGATCTTTGTTTTGGAAACTCTCTTAAAACAACTTGTATAATTTTACTGTAGTTTAAACCTTAAGTGTACGTATTTCACGCTCTATTTGTGGTAGGCGTGGTTTGCGTATAAAGAACAACGTAGAAAACCAAGTTATTACGTAAAAATTTCATTTTAAGTGAGGAGGAAATTATTACATGTATCGGAGAAGCTTTTTTACAAAACTATTCGCCGTGGTTCTGATGTTGGCTATGCTTATGTCAGCAATCCCGGTAAATTCTGTTACAGTGGTGCCTGACCTTTCTTATCGGTTCTACATGGTCGGAAATTCCCATATAGACACCGCATGGAGATGGCCAATCCAGCACACAGCGGACGAAGTCATCAGGGCAACGTTTGACAGGCAGGTCGGCGCACTGAAGACCAACTCGACATACAGGTTCACTTCTTCGTGCTCAATTCATTATGTATGGAGCAAGGAGTACTATCCCCAACAGTACGCGGACATAAAAGCGATGGTTACTGGTGTTAACGAAGACGGCACCCCCAAGAACCCCGCATGGGGCGAGTGGGGCATAGCAGGCGGCCAGGTTGTCGAGCCCGACCTTAACGTAATGGAAGGTGAGACATTCGCACGCCAAGGCCTTTACGCACAGCACTTTTTCCTAGAGGAGTTTGGCAGGATAGCTTACGTTGGCTTAGTGCCTGACGTGTTCGGTTTCTCGGGGCAGTTCCCGCAGTTCCTAAGGAAGACGGGTATGACGAGCTATGTCGCCACAAAGATGAACTGGAGTTCTGACCCGGGCGACGGCGCAATGGACCCCGGCCCTTGGAGCCAGAACGCGGGCGGCAGCGCCAACACTGACGGCGGTAACGCCGGCGCAAACTCAAAAGGGCGCGAGTCCGACATTTTCTGGTGGGAAGCAATTGACGGAACCGATGTCCTTGCTTACAACTGCAAAAACGACTACACTAACAGCTATGGCACAGGCGACTTCCAGGGCAACGGGGTTGACACAGTGTTCAACCGTATTTCCAGGTCCGGCAGTTTGACCAACAACGCCACCCTTACAATCGGCGGCGTTACATATAACAACCCTTACTCTGGCACTTACTATTACGACTATGACAGCAACCTTAAATATGCGCTTGGCATGTTCGGCAGCGGTGACCACGGCGGCGGGCCCAACTCGGGCACTGGCAGCGGCAACCATGGTTGGTCTACGGCGAACTCGGGCTCGGCGACCACAACGAACAGGGCAATTGCCCTCCCGGGCACGCTTGACGACTTCTTCGCGGCTGTGCGTATCCCCGGCGTTGGTACTCCCGGCAACGTGGACGGCGCAAACAGGGATGCAAGCCTATTAGGCACTGACGGAACCTCCTTGGGCAGGGTATATAGGCACGTGGGGGAAAACTACCTCTCATACCACCGCGGCACGTACACGTCATGGTCGCGCGTAAAGAAAGACAACCGCCAGCTAAACAACCTGTCCCAGTCTGCGGAGCAAGCCGCCACGCTGGGTTTCTGGACGAAATCGCTGGAGAACAATGGCAACGAGAAGATTCAGCAGTCCTGGGAAAGAATCGCGCTGAACACAATGCATGACATACTCCCGGGGTCCTCTGGTCCAATACAGTATTACCAGACGTTCATGAACAATGAGCTGAACAGAAACCTTCTCACAAACATTATGAATAACTCGCTGAGCGCATTGGCATACCGTGCCGACACATCCGTCACCGATGGCGTGCCGGTGTTTGTTTACAACCCGATGTCCTGGGTGAGGGACGGGTCGACAACTACTACAGTAACGCTCAACAGGCAGTACCCCTACATTAGGGCTTTTGACGGCGCAGATGAAATTCCGGCTACGCTTATTAGCAGCAACGCAGACGGCGTCGCGGAAATCAGCTTCCTTGCCAAGGGTGTGCCCTCGCTCGGATATAAGGTGTTCAGAGTCGTCGGAAGCGACACCCCGTCCACTATAGCCAAAGCTGTTAATGTCACAGAAGACGCGACCTCTTTCGTTGTTGAGAACGAAAACCTCCGTTTCACCATCAGCAAAACCACTGGTAACATACCTAGCTTGATCAACAAAAAGGATGGCAACCGCGAAGTGTTCTATCAGACGGACGCTTTCCAAGGCAATGCGCTTCAGTTTAAGGTTGACACTGGTGGCAGCTCGTACCCTGCATGGGATATGACAATGGCTGAGTTCGGCGGCGTGAGCCAGGCCTGGAATACAGTCGACGCCGTAGCCGAAGTGCCGACCGTTGTTGTTGATACTGCAGAAAGAGTCACTATTAAAGTAGTCCAAAGATTCACCGACTCGTCAAACCTGACGCCTTCAATCGCCACGCGCTATATCACTTTGGTAGCGGGAAGCGACAAGATTGACGTTAACTTTGACCTGGATTTCCAGATGCAGCAGAGGAACCTGAAAGTTGCGTTCCCGATCAACGTAAATGCGAGGGGTTCAAGTTATGAAATCGCGTACGGCGCGATGGACGGCGCGGTGGAAGTTAAGAGGATGGATGAGCCTATCCCGCCCACTACAGCCGCTACCCCGCTCATGAACAACTACTTAAGCGGCGTGCCGTCTTATGCAGGGGCCCTTGGGCGCTCCACGCTCCGCAACACCCGCTTTAACGTAGCCCGTTTCGAGCAGTCTGGACACAAGTGGATGGATATCTCGGACGATACCGGATCACACGGCATGAGCATTTTGAACGACGCAAAATATGGCCATGATGTGCTTAGAATGGTCAGAACCGAAAACGCCGCCAACGGCATGGGGACAGACCCAAGCATAGTTGGAGACGAAACTTATGTCCGCGCCCGCCTGACCGTCGTAAGGTCGCCGCGAAGCGCAGCCAACGACTATCAGAGGCCAAACACCCAGGTGCCGAACCCGACAACCCAAACGATCGATATTGGCGAGCAGGACTTCAACTACTCTATTTACCCACATGCGGGCACATGGCAGGTAGGAAATACTTCCATTAAGGCCCACGACCTCAACTTCCCGCTGGTGAGCTTCCAGGCTACGCCGGGTGCTGGCGACGGCATCCTCGGCAGGTCAAGGTCATTCTTCAGCCTGAACAAAGACAACGTCGTAATTGGCGCTGTGAAGAACCAGCACGACGAACAGGACAACGAAAACAAGATTATCGTAAGGGTCTGGGAGACCAACGGCGCAAACACGTCAGGAGTCACCTTGACATTGCCATCGAATGTCACTGCAGCAAGGGAAGTCAACATGCTTGAGCATGCATATGAAGAGCTTTCCCAGGACAACATCGACAATCCGGTCTCGAAGAAGCTTGAAGCGAAGCCCATTGCAATTAGCGGCAACACTGCAACCTTCGATATTGGCAAATATGAAATCCTGACAATGGAGTTTGTCATTGCCCCTTATGCGGGGAATGCAATTGAGCTTATGCAGGAGAAGGTCGACTTGGCAAGCTACTTTAACACCAGGGGAACCAGCCCTGACGCGGATCCGTCGCTCGGTAACCTGGACGGCAATGGCAACACGATTCCTGAGCCGCTCTGGAAGGATGCAAGGGAAGCGGAAGTAGACTTTATGGGCATTAAATTCCAGCTTGGGCCGGACGCGGCAGAGAACTTTGTCACGGCGGCAAGCCAGACAATAGCCGTAGGCGCGGCTGGTTACAACAAGGTCTACCTGCTCGGCGCAGCCGGCAAAGTAGGCGACGCTAAAGGCACATTCATCGTGAATTACTCGGATGGCAGTTCTGTGGAGAAGGAAATTACCTTCGCCGACTGGAGATCGCCTCTGACCGGGTGGGTGCCTATGGACCAGATGGACTCGGCCCCATATGTCTACGATTCAATCGCACAGGTCTTTACTCATTGGCACCTCCCAGCGTCAGTTGCTATAGGGAGCTATCGTACCCATGACATGATGACGATTGACAACTACCTGTACGCATACTACATTAACGTTGATGCCGCAAAGACGATTGCCAGTATCACGCTTCCGGATGCGTCAGGCATTAAGGTCGCGGGTATATCGTTAACGAACAGCGTAATCCCAGGGTTTGGCGATACTTCAGAAAATATTCGCGTACCAGCTGAAGAGTTCGACTGGGCATTCGAAGATCTGGCGGTAGGCCAGCCAATGGGAACCAGAGTCGGGACAAGCCAGAATATCCAAGGCGAAGCGACTTATACGGGGACCCCTAGGAATTTCGCGTCCATTGTTAGCAGCGGTCATGGAAACAATGCTGACACAGGTGAACAGGCTGGTAGGATACAGCACACCGGACAAAACAAGTTCTGCCAGAACATTAATGCAGGTACTGCCTGGTTCGTTATGGACGCAGGCGAAAATATCAGAAGGGATGCTTACATTATCAGAGGTGCAAATGACGACATGAGCTATCTTAGCAGGGTGCTGGATGGCTGGATTGTTCAGGGCAGCGACAACGCAACCAGCGGATGGGTGACCATAGCTACCGAGAGGGGCAATGGTGGCGGCTGGACCTCTAACTACCAGTACAGGACATTCCTCTTTGACTGGCCGTCCGACGCACCGGCAGATGGGTACCGGTACTACAGGTTGCAAGTAACCCATGCCGGCTCCGGGGGGACAGAGCTTACCGGTAGCTACATGATCCAGTTCTCTTACTTCGGCCTTGCTAATGCGTTTGGTTTCGCAACCAACGGAGCTTTGTCGATCGATGTTGATGAAGGCGTTGAAGCGGTTCCAGGTAAAATGTCCTTCACCAACATGAACGGATTGAATACGATAGTAGTTAGCGGACAAGTTGCGACAGATGGCACGCCTGATGTTAACGGCAAAGTCTCGGTAAGGGGTTACAGCAGCTTGAAGTCGAGGAAGCCCTTGAACGTAAAGGTTTACTCTGATACAAAGATTAGCTACATGGTCTTCCCTAAGGACGAAGTTAGTAAGTATGTTGCGGTTGACTTGACGTTCGACGACGGGACCCGCCTTACAGATGTGGTTGCTAGTAAGGCTCTTGTACCCGGAAAATGGAACTATGTGGAAGTCGATGTGGGCAAATATGCAGCGGACAAGAACATTAACGGGGTAATTGTCGGGCTTGTAGCATCAGCGGCGGATCCAGGGGATATGTTCGAAGCCGTACTGGACAGCGTGTCGATATACAGGTACGACGGCAAGATTGACCTTTCTAAGATGTTCAACATCAGGTTGGTAAATGACACATCGTTCGCCGGAAGCGTAAATGTGTACGCGGCGGTGTACACAGCCGACAACAGACTGTCCAGCATAGAAGTCACCAATCCTATCAGCGTGGCGGCTAATTCCACTGTGGTCATTAACCCAGAGATCGTTCTCGACTCTGCAGGTGCAAATAGCAATGTCAAGTTGTTCATCTGGGATACGGACTATATGCCTAGGATTGACGAGTTTGAGTTTGTAGTTAACTAAACAGTTAACTATGCTACGTTTGGTTCACGCAATTGACCAATCAGAATAATCAAAAAGGGGCTGTTGAATAATTAAATTCAACAGCCCCTTTTATACAAACAAACATTTGCAATGCAAACAAACGTAGGGGCGGATTCAATATCCGCCCGAATGCGTAAAACCAATGTTCATGTGTATATGCGGATATGGAAACGGGCGGATATTGAATCCGCCCCTACAAGTGATATTGGCATTTATGTGCAAAATACAAGCAGTGCGTGAACAGTGTTCACAAAGGGGCGCCAATACCAACATGGCACGAACCCCAAGGGAACACAATAGGAGATTCGTAAAAGTAACTATTATCTGTCTGACCTTCAGAATATTGTCATAGTCGTTGCTTAATAGAGCTGTTCATTTGTGCTACTTCTGGGTGCGCGTCCAGGTATTTTATTATTTCTTCATATGAAGGGTAGATATGCCCAAAATGTTCAAAAACCTTGCTGACGAGCCGATAGTCCTCCTCAGTGTCAATACACAGCCTATAGTTTCGCGAAGACGGTTTATGCCACACATGTCTGCCTATCCTAAACACATCAGGGTGATTGTAAATAAAATATGTGACATGCTCCATTGACATCCTTGTAGATTCAACGTCGTGAAGAAGAAACGGCAACCCTTCGCCATCTTTCGCGCTGTGTACCAGGCTGTACGCTTTCTCCAGGGCTTCGTACGAAAACGCCTCTCCATCAAACCCTCGCGGAACCGTATCAGGGACGTCAACGCGAACATAGTCAAAACGACTGCTATGCGACAAGTAGTAAAAAAGCAAGTCGTCGGTCAAAACCGGATCCACCAGAGGGCAGTCCCCGGTAACCCTGAAAACAGCAAAGCTCTCACCCGCTGAGATAGGGCTACCCAAAGCATTTGAGTTGTCCGAAACATCGAAGCTGCCCAATACATCGAAGCTATCCGAAACATCGAAGCTGCCCGAAACTGTGGATCTGCCTGAAACAGTAGGTTTGCTCAAACCAGCAGGCTTGCTCAACTCAATAGATTTGCTCAAACCAGTAGGATTATCCAACACAGTAGGGTTGCTCAAACCAGCAAGCTTGTCCAACACAGTGGGTTTGCTCAAACCAGCAGGCTTGTCCAGCTCAGCAGGTTTGCTCAAACCAGCGGATTTGCTCAATTCAGCCTGACAGCCCTCATCGGCAGTACAGTCTGCACCCGAAGGCTTGCTCAACATAATGGATTTGCTCAATTCAGCCAGACAGCCCTCATCGGCAATACAGTCCGCGCCCGAAGGTTTGCTCAATATAGCTGATTTGCTCAAATCAGCAGAACAACCGTCATCAGAAGGTCTGCTCAACATGTGAATGTAAGAACGGGCACATTCATAATAGCGCTTGAGAACATCGTCCCCTTCGCCCCTGAATACCTTAAACCCGGCGCTCGACACGGTATCGTACAAAACATCGTCGTCTGGTCTATTTGTTGTGGCTAGAATTAACTCATCAATATATTTGCTAAGAGACAATCTTTTTAATGTGATTAAGACGCTTGGGACCCCAATAATGGGCTTTAAAACTTTCCCCGGCAGCCTTTCCGAGTTCATGCGCGCCTGAACGATACATAATACTTTTCTTGTTTTATACAAATACGCCCATGCCCTCCAAGATTAACGTCGTGCCAGTGTTTGATAGTGTTTTTTACTGTCGGCATTTGCTGTCGGTGCATATATATTAAAAGCTTTAGTTTTTGATGGTCATTGGTCCAGTCAGCATATCGCAGTTGATATCGATCTCTCTTTTTAGCCGGTCTATCTCTAATTGAAGTACTTCCTTTTGGCTATAGGTCAAATCGGTGTCAACCGCCCATTTTGCTAGTCTCAGCATTGTCTTGAGGGTTTTTTCTATTTCTCCCAGGAGGTAATCGACAGCCTCCGCAGCATATTGGTTGTTTTGAAAATCGTTGTTATTAATAATTGATTCTTTCATGGCTTGATCTCTCTTGTCTATATAAGTTTTAAGCAGAACCCTTGCGCTTAATAGTCTAACAGTATGTTTTCACAAAAGTATAAATCCTCCGCCGATTGCGCTTCCCGAGGGAGCGTTAATTTGTATAGAATCGGCACTGGTTGAATATAATAAGTATACCGTATCCATATTATCACATTCGAAGACAAGTTGCCACAAAAACAACGTAACAACTACATAACAAAAATATAACAAAGTTACTATAGCGAATTTTTCGCCTCAACACGTGGGGGAGGGTACATCTGCCCGCCCATATACATGGGGTGTTAAGTATCTGCCCGTCCCAACAAGTGGGGGCGAAACGCATCTTCCTGACCCATGTGGCAGTCTGCACCAGAGGGCGAATAGATATTCAGCATGCGTAAAATCACCGCAATAGTGAGCGAAATAGGGGCAGATTCAATATCCACCCCTATGCAAACCTATATTCGGCTATTGTTTACTGGTTATGCGTTAGACTCAGCATATTCTGCTCCTGTCCTATGCGCCCGTCCTTGTTTAGTGTAAACCTTTCAATCAAGCCCCTCATTACATTTGATTGGCTGCTCATTTGTTCACTTGCCGCAGCTGTTTGTTGGGCTGTGGCGCTGTTCTGCTGAACGACAATTGAAATCTGTTCAATTCCATTCATTACGTCGGACAATTTTTCAATAGAGGAAACTATTGATTCAAGTGCTGTGTTGGTTTCATGCGCAATTTTCATGCCTTCGTCTGCCAGGTTGAGGGAATTTGCTATTAGCTTGTTAGTTTCGTGTGCCGCTTCCTGCGATCGGTTTGCGAGGTTTTTCACTTCCTCGGCGACGACCGCAAAGCCTTTGCCGTGAACCCCGGCACGCGCTGCCTCAACAGATGCGTTAAGGGCTAGAATGTTGGTCTGGAACGCTATATTGTCAATTACGCTAATTATTTTGCTGATATTGCTTGACGCATTGTTAATTTCTTTGACTGATTCGACCATTTTTTGCATCTTTTCAGTCCCCACGTTGGCTTTGCCTTTTGTTTCATCTGAAATATCAGAAACTGTCGAAGACAGGCTCTCAACTGCCGCAGCCTGTTCGGTAGCGCCCTCCGCAAGTATCTGGGAAACATTGGCGACTTGCCCAGAGCCAGAAAGTACTTGCGACGCCGCACTGTCAATCTCCAATAGCATTTCATTTAGGTTGTTCACCATTGATTGCAATGCTTTGCCATATGAGTCATTATCTGAGCGGTGGGTGATATCTGCGACGAGGTTGCCGCTCGCCACTTCTTCCAAGGTGCCAAGCTTTCTTTTCATCATATCTATTAATGAGTTAAATGAACCCGATATTTCGCCGATCACCCCTTTTCGGTTGCTGTAATCCTCAACCTGGCGTTCAGTAGCTTGGTCAATATGAAAATTGCCGGTCTTCACAAGATCGGTCATAATGTGCGCAAGGAAAGTCACGTCCTTTACAATTGTGTTGGTAATTACTGTAGACAACGCTATGCCTAGAATGAACAAAAGAATAACCAAAACGGCTATTATTAGTTCTGCATTGCTTGTTAAGCCCGTAATATATTCTTCGCGTTCTATAACTCTATCATTGAACCGATTTCCGATATTGTTCAGTTCTGCAATTACATTGCCAAAAGACGGAAGGATAACCCTAGTGAACTCGTCCAAGGCGTCGTCCATGTCGCCTTCCGCCCTTACGGAGAGGACCCTTGTCGCATTTTGGTGCAATGTGTTGTGTGGCTCAACTATTCGAGCGAAGGCTTCTATTATTGCCGGGTCGTTAATAGATTCCTCATCATGGCTGCTTAACCACTCTCCGAGCACGCACGAGGTTGGGTCAAGGGTGCCTGTAAACTGTGCCCCAGTTATTATGGAATCGGTCAGATTGTTGCGCCAAGAGTAGTGCCCGTCGAGAATTCTTTTGAGATCGTGAACGTAGCCCGAGCTTACACGCAATTCATTTGTCGTGGAAGCAATGATTCGTGTCGACACAAACCCAATAACCCCTATTATCAACCCTAATACTGACGCGATGATGAACCCAAGCTGGATCTTTCCTTTGATTGTTAGATTTTTCAACCAACTCATCTCTCTTTCAATCACTATATTTGTAGCGCCAAAACATAACTACATAATCAAACTACATAATCTAACGACTATAATTGAACTACCATAATCAAATAATGATTATTCAAATAATGGTTACTCGAATAATGATTATTCAAATAATACTCACTTTGCCAGAATCTAAATTATATTTTGCACAAACAATTTTAAGTGACCCATTAGCAAGATGCCTTTTCAAAATGGCACTTTCTGCCAGTTTCATGGCAGAGTGGCGTACATTCTCATCTTCACATCTACGGAGAATGTCATTCTCGTTATCCGCTCCAATACCTGAACGAGCTTTTTTTAAAGAGGGCTCAATTTCCGTGATAATTGCACCGATGTTCGGCCCATAATACCCGCCGCTGTTTGCTGCTGCGAC
>Ga0099364_10007696_pt1 | contig 15327 bp, 11 predicted proteins | sample TergutTh196P3_FD_73070 | JGI IMG/M metagenome (GOLD analysis project Ga0099364, IMG submission 73070) | Microcerotermes parvus P3 segment gut microbial communities from Pointe-Noire, Republic of the Congo - Th196 P3 | ecosystem: Host-associated > Arthropoda: Insects > Digestive system > Gut ... | reverse complement strand
CGTTGCCGTACGGGGGGGCGATGTGGGGGCCCGCTTCGCGCTTGGCGCGAAGTGAGTTGAGAGTTGCGGGAAGCGCGAAGCGCGAAGCGAGTTGAGAGTTGAGAGTTGAGAGTTGAGAGTTGAGAGTTGCGCGAAGCGAGTTGAGAGAAGCGAGTTGAGAGTTGGGTGGAGGCGTTTCGATGACGGCTATTGAGATTCAAGGTGCGGCTGCGAAGGCGGCTGCGGTGAGGTTGATGACCTGCCGGACGGATATCAAGAATAATGCTTTGCTCGCAATAGCGGATGCGCTTGAAGCTAAGAAGCGGATTGTCCTGGAAGCAAACGCCATAGATATGGACAATGCCCGAAAAAGCGGCATGACGCCGGCGTTGATGGATAGGCTGGCGCTTGATTCCGGGAGGATCGACGGCATAGCGCAGGGCGTCCGCGAGGTTGCCGGCCTTGCCGATCCGATAGGACAGGTCAGCAAACTTGAAACAAGGCCGAACGGGCTTGTCATTGGGCGAAAAACCGTGCCGCTCGGCGTAATCGCTATAATTTACGAAGCCAGGCCGAATGTCACGGTCGATGCTGCGGCGCTGTGCCTAAAGGCAGGAAGCGCCGTCATTCTGCGCGGAGGCAAGGAAGCCTTCAACTCGAACAATGCGTTCGTCGAGATCATGAGGGCGGCGATAGCCGATACGGGGCTGCCTGCCGATTCCGTTTCGCTCGTGCAGGACACGACGCACGGGAGCGTGGACGAACTTTTGAACGCATCAAATTATATTGACGTGCTGATTCCGCGAGGCGGGGCGGGGCTCATCAATCATGTTGTCGCTAACGCAAGGGTTCCGGTCATAGAAACAGGCGTCGGCAATTGTCATGTTTTTGTGGAGTCTTCCGCCGATTTGGAAATGGCCGCGAAAATCGTCTTCAACGCAAAATGCCGCCGTGTGTCCGTATGCAACGCTGCTGAGACGTTGCTTGTGGACAAGGCGGTTGCGGAAGAGTTTTTGCCTATGGCTAAAAAACTGCTCGATGAAAAGAATACTGAGCTGCGCGGATGCCAGGAGACTGCCAGAATTCTCGGCGACGGCGTCATATCCGCGACCGAAGAGGACTACTATACGGAATTTCTCGATTATATACTTGCGGTAAAAATCGTCGATGGCCTTGACGAAGCGATCGCGCATATCGGAAAATATGGGTCGAGCCACTCGGAAGCCATAGTCACGAACGACTATGGGGCTTCGCGGCGGTTCCTAGACGAAGTCGACGCGGCTGCCGTGTACGTGAACGCTTCGACGGCGTTTACAGACGGCGGGGAATTTGGGCTGGGCGCCGAAATCGGCATTTCGACGCAGAAAATGCACGCCCGAGGCCCGATGGGATTAAACGAGCTCACGACGTCGAAATTCATCATTTACGGAGACGGACAGATAAGGGGCAGTTAAGATAATTGATTTGCCTTGAACGGAGGATGCCGGATGCCAAAGACTATTGCTGTCGCGGGGAAGGGCGGAACGGGTAAGACGACCTTTTGCGGGTTGCTTGTGCGAAGCCTTGCGGACGGCAAAAAAGGGCTTTTATTGGCAGTTGACGCGGATCCGAATTCAAACCTCAACGAAGTCCTCGGCATTAAGGCCCCGGTATCGCTTGGGGAGATACGCGAGGGCATGCTTGACAAAGGGGCGGGGGATTCCTTGCCCGCCGGCATGACCAAGCAGGAGTATATGGAATTCATGTTTGGCGACGCGCTGTTTGAGGAGGACGACTATGACCTTCTCGTCATGGGCAGGACGCAAGGCGCGGGCTGCTATTGCTATGTCAACGGCGTGCTGAAGACGCAAATAGACAAATATTCCGGCAATTACTCATACATAATCGTTGACAATGAAGCGGGGTTGGAGCACATTAGCCGAGGCATCCTGCCGCGCGTCGACATTTTGCTTCTTATGAGCGACTGTTCGCGCCGAGGGATACAGGCGGCCGGGCGCATTGCGCAATTGGCAGGGGAACTGAAGGTGAACCCGAAGGTTATGAAGCTCATCGTCAACCGTGCGCCGGGCGGAGAGCTCAGCGAGGGCATTTTAGAAGAAATAGGAATCCAAAAACTCGAGCTGCTTGGCGTTCTTCCGAATGACGAGGCTGTTTTCCGTTACGACAGCGACGGACTGCCAAGCTCAAAAGTCCCCGAAGACAGCCCGATCAAAAACGCAATGAGGGAAATCTTGGAAGCGTTGGAATTGTGAGGGCGCGTTATTATTTATGCATTACAGGACAATATAGGAATAATATAGGAATAATATAGGAATAAAAAGGAGGAAAACATGAGCGTATTGACCGATCTTATTTATGCCGGTTCCAACGCAGTCGCAGGGCTTACCGAGGGCGCGGTGAACGACGCGATTGCAAAATACGGCGAGGACCGAAAGCTGAGTTTCCCCGACACGGCGTATTTCTTCCCGACTATTTACGCGGCGACCGGGGTGAAGGTGCAAAAACTTGGCGACCTGCCCGCCTGTGTGGGCGTTTTGAAGAGCCTGATCACGAACAAGGAAGATCTTGGCGACGCGCTTAACGCCGGCCTTGCAACGGCTGTCGGGGCTGAAATCCTTGAAGGGTTGAAATTCGTCGATGGCAACCCCTATGAAAACGAAGGCGGCATTGGCTTCGTTCCCGACCCGATCATCCGTTCGCTTGGCGTCCCGCTCGTCACCGGGGACATCCCCGGGGTAGCGGTCGTTCTTGGAAAGGCCGACAACCCGGTGGATCTTGCGATGGTGGTCAAGGAGTATCAAACGAAGGGGCTTTTGACGTTCTTGATTGGCGATGTCATAGACCAGGCCGCTCATATGGGCGTCAAATTAGGACTTGATTACCGCGTGATACCGCTTGGGCATGACGTTACCGCCGTCATCCACGTCGTCACCGTCGCCATTCGCGCCGCGCTCATATTCGGCGCACTGCAGCCGGGCGACTTGCCGGGCCTGCTTGCGTACACAAAGGACCGCGTCCCCGCGTTTGTCAACACTTTCGGGGCGCTGAGCGAGGTCGTCGTGTCCGCCGGCGCGGGCGCTATCGCGCTCGGCTTCCCGGTCATAGTGGATGTGGATTTGGGCGAGAATCAGGTTCCGGGAGCTCTTGAGTCGGTCACGGAGCACGCAAATATCGCCGCGCGTTCGCTCGAACTTCGCAATATTAAGGTGAAGGCCAAGAGCGTGGACATTTGCATGGGCTTTGCCTCCGCGTTTGAGGGAGAAATCATCAGGAAAGCGGATGTGCATGCCGAATTCGATTCCGGCTCTAATCCGACGTGCGAACTCGTTGTCATGCGCGGCATGAATGACATAGACGACCATGCGATAGTGGTCGATGGCCCGGATATCGATGGCGCCGCGCCTGTCGAACTGCCGCTTGCGACATATGTGGAAGTCGCGGGGGCGAAGATGCAGGCTGACTTTGAGCCTGTCATCGAGAGAAAGATACACCACTGGTTCAACTATGTCGAAGGCATCATGCACACCGGGCAGCGCAACCTCTTCCGCTTGAGGATAAGCAAGGAAGCCTACGCAAAGGGCTTGCGCTTGCGCGATCTCGGAGAGGTCATATACCATGAAATCATGAGCGACTTCGGCACTGTCGTGGATAAATGCCGGGTGATGCTTATTACCGATGCATCAAAGGTGAAAAAGATTCTCGACGAGGAAGCTATGCCGCGCTATAGGGCGCGTGACGAACGCCTGGCGTCCATGACGGACGAGAGCGTAGACACGTTCTATACTTGCGTCCTATGCCAATCGTTCGCCCCGTTCCACTGCTGCGTCGTCACGCCGGAGCGTTTGGGGCTGTGCGGCGCCGTTTCCTGGCTCGACGCGAAGGCAACAAATGAACTTACGCCAGTTGGCCCGTGCCAGCCTATAGCGAAGACGGGGTGCATCGACGAGCGGACGGGGGCATATGAAGAGGTAAACAAAGTAGTGAATGGGGCAACGCACGGCGCGATCGAACGCGTTACGCTTTATTCTTTGCTTGAAGATCCCATGACAAGCTGCGGCTGCTTTGAGTGCATCTGCGGCATTCTGCCGGAAGCAAAAGGCGTTGTCGTCGTCAACCGCGAATATGCAGGAATGACGCCGTCCGGCATGACGTTTGGGGAGCTTGCGTCGATGACGGGCGGCGGCGTGCAGACGCCGGGATTCATGGGGCATGGACGCCACTTCATCGCGTCAAAGAAGTTCGTTTCCGCCGAAGGCGGCATTGAACGCATTGTCTGGATGCCAAAAGAATTGAAGGATGACGTTGCGGAGCGTCTGAACAAAACCGCTAAGGAACTCTATGGTTTCGATGATTTTGCGGATATGATTTGCGACGAAACTGTTGCCGTTGACTCCGACGCCGTGCTTGAATACCTGAAGTCGAAAAACCATCCTGCGCTTGGCATGGACGAAATAATGTAAGTTTGACGGCAGTAAATGCATAAGGTGCAATTACAGTGAATGAAATTGTTTTCAGAATCGAAGGCGGCGAAGATGTTACTATCTTCGCCGCTGACGGAGAGAGCCTGCTATCTCTTGCGCGCAAAGCAAACGTGGCTATTGACGCACCGTGTTCCGGCAATGGATCGTGCGGCAAATGCCGGGTCAAACTGCTTGAAGGTTTTGTAGCCGGCGCGCAGACGCGGCATATTTCCACAGACGAAACCGCCGCTGGATGGCGGCTTGCATGCGCGGCCACTGTGGCCGGCGATGCCGTGCTGCTGATTCCGGACATTGCATCCGCCTACAAAAACCGCATGAAAATAGCGGACTTGACGTCACCCGAGGAGACGGCGGCGTTTGAGTTTCTTAAACAAAGGCTGGCGGCGGCGGGCTTGGCCTACGGCAGCGGGATACGGACGGCGGACGTCAGGATTGAGCCGCCGTCGCTTGACGATACGATGCCCGACAACGAGAGATTTTCCCGCGCAGCGGCGGCTTCGCTCGGCGCAGCGGGCGTTTCCGTGCCTTATCCCGTGCTCAAGGACATGCCGGCTGCTTTGCGGGATAATGGTTTTTATGTCCGCTGCGTGGCGCAGGTCAACGGAGAACGGGCTGAAATCCTTGATATCCTGCCAATTGGCGAAGAGAATACTCTTGTATGCGGGCTAGCCATAGATGTTGGGACGACGACGGTGTCAGGGCTGCTCGTCGATTTGGCCACGGGCGATATTTTGGCGAAAGCCAACGCAGGAAACGGCCAGATCCGTTACGGCGCGGATGTGATAAACCGCATTGTCGAACAGCAAAAGCCGGGCGGGATCGACAGGCTGCAGCATGCGGCGGTGACTGAGACGCTTGTGCCCCTCATAAGCAATCTTTGTGACGAGGCAAGGGTTCCAAGCAAGCGGATATATAAAATTGCCATTGCGTCGAACACGACGATGAACCATCTACTCTTGGGCGTCAACGCGAACTATCTGCGCACGGAGCCGTACATACCCGCGTTTTTTGAAACCGAACATTTTGACCCGTCGCTTATCGGCATTGAGGCCGCGCCGGCCGCAAAGGTCAGCCTCGCGCCGAACATTGGCAGCTATGTCGGAGGGGACATTACTGCGGGGACTCTGGCCTGCATGATGTGGGACAGCCCGGAGCTTTCCGTCCTGATCGACCTTGGCACCAACGGGGAAATCGTGTTCGGCAATAATGAATTTTTGATGGCCTGCGCATGTTCCGCAGGGCCGGCGTTTGAAGGCGGCGATATTAGCTGCGGGATGAGGGCCGCCGACGGAGCCATTGAGACGTGTCTAATCGACGCGGAAACGATGGAGCCGCGCTTCACGGTCATAGGCGGAGACAGGCCGGTCGGGCTGTGCGGTTCAGGGCTTATTGACGTCGTCGCGGAGCTCTTCCGCGCCGGGATAATCAACGGCAAAGGCAAATTCGTCCGGGAAGGGGAGAGGGTTCGCCGCGACGAATACGGCATCGGCAGTTACGTCCTTGAATTTGCCCGCGACTCCGCGACGGGCCGCGACATAACGATAAACGAAGTCGATCTCGACTGTTTCATACGCGCAAAAGGCGCGATTTTCTCCGCCGTCCTGTCTTTGATGGAGCCGCTTGGCTTCGCGCCCGACGATATAGGGCGCGTCATGGTCGCCGGAGGCATAGGCAGCGGGATAAACATTGGCAATGCCATTTGCATCGGGATGTTTCCGGACCTGCCGGAGAGCAGGTACAGCTATATAGGGAACTCGTCGCTGACAGGCGCCTACGCGATGCTCGTCTCGCTTGACGCGGGGGAGAGGCTGCGCGGGATTGCCGGGAGCATGACATATCTTGAACTGAGCACCCAGCCGGGATATATGGACGCGTTCATAGCGGCCTGCTTTTTGCCGCACACCGACGAGACGTTGTTTCCAAGCGCGGCGGGGACGCGCCCGCAGGATTGAGAGGGGAGGGCGTTATGATCGATCAACAAAAGAACGTGCCGCTCGAACACTACAAAGCGAAATACCGCGAGATTGATCCTGCTGAGGCCGCACGGCGAGTTTGCCTTGCTTTCGATCCTGGGCTAGGCCGGTTTGAGTTAAGCATTTTCGGCCACACAGTATTTGCCAAGTGGCCGGAGTATAAGTTGGTTGCGGCGGACGGGGAAAGCTGCCCGAAAACGTTGGTTGGCTTTTGTGCCGAAATCGTTGCCGCGCGGTATATTATCGAGGGCATGCATATGTCGCCGCGCGGGGAGTTCAAGGCTTACCGGGAGCTTCCGTGGGGTGAGGTGTATGACGCTAATTTCCAGGGGCGATGCATAAAGCGTCTAGCCTACAGTTTCGGCAACAGGCTCGATAAGTTTGAAAAAGCCGCCGAAGCTCTCGGCGGCAAAAGGCTTGATTATGGGGACGCGTCATTCGACTTGCCGTTTCTTGGAGGCATCGCCTGCAGGCTGATACTTTGGGGGCCGGACGAGGAGTTTCCTCCGTCAGCGCAGTTTTTGTTCTCCGACAACACCCCGTTTGCGTTCAACGCGGAAGACCTTGCCGCGGTCGGCGACGTCGTCATAGGGACGCTGAAGGAGGTTGCGGACACCCTCTGAACTGTTATGCCGAGCTATATTTCAAGATACGAGTCAGCATAGAGCGTGTTGTTTTTTATGATGTCGCAGGAGCGGATGGTTTCCATGAGGCGTTGATCGCCTGGGTTCGCGATTGCCGAGGTCAGGCCGCAGTACATCGCCATCGCTATCATCGCGCTGTCCATGATGGGCCGGACGTGGCTAGGCATCATGTTGGAGACATTCGACAGGCCGCCGCTTGAATTAAGGCCCATATCGTTGAGCATTTTGATAAATTCAAGAACCTCCATCTGCTTTTCCTGCATTCCTTTTACCACGAGGAAGAGCGGGTCGAACCACATGTCCTCGGGCTCCATCCCCAACGACATTCCGCGTTCTAGCATTTCCTGGCAGTATGCCATGCGTTCGTCATTATCGGACGGTATGCCGGTATTGGAGCAAAGGGCGATGCAAATAGCGCCGTTTGCGGCGGCAAGGTCTATATTTCCAATCCTGTCGCCGGCGTTCGCGGAGTTTACTATTGGCTTGCCCCTTGAATTGTTGTGGACGGAAATGCCTGCTTCGATAGCCTTGCTGTTGGCGGTGTCGAGGCAAATCGGCACATTGCCGCAGTTTTCCTGAATGAGCCGGACGGCCCATTTCATAAGCTCTTCGCCGCCTTTTTCGGCGGGGCCGATGTTGACGTCGAGATAGTCGGCGCCTTGCGCGATTTGATCGGCGGCGCGTTTAAGTATGGGTTCCGGGTCCATTGCGTCCATGGCTTTCCTGATGGCAGGGGATATACAGTGTATGCGTTCGCCGATAATAATAAATTTACTCATTGCAAAAGCCTCCAATTATTCAATGCATAATGTTAAGATGCGAATTCTTTGAAGAACTTGACCAGCTCGATTGCCTCGTTCGGAGCTACGACGATCGACCATCCGGGCAGGCTTTCTTCTATTTCGCCTTTGAGCACCGCAACCTTGCCGGGGATCATGAGGGTGCGGTTCTTTATCTTGGCCTCTATGTCAAATTCCTTGAAAAACTTTGCTATCGAGGACGCGGAAAGCTTTCCTGCAGCCCAAGCCGTAAGGACTGAATAACCGCCGGCGTCGGATATGAGCAGGTTTACGGGAACGCCGGTGCGCTCCAACTCGCCTGAAACGATGAAATAGGTCAGCGCAAAATCTACCGTCGTGACGCAGACGGAGTTTTCGTCCGCGCCGTTGAGCGGATATATGCCCGGTTCGATTTTCATCGGCTTCTGGGGGTCTGTGTAGATGTTTTGCCGCAGGCCGTACAAAGGCAGGGCTTGCGCGTAGCTCATTTGCTCCATAACGATTATCGAGCCGTATTTCATTGTGAAGACCGATGCAAGCGCCGTCTGCAAATATTCGTTTTCCGGGGCGAGCTTGCCGACGTCAATGAGCGACGGATAGCCGAAAATGCGGTTGCCGCCCTTTATGGCGGATCTTCTTATCTGCACGGCCGCGGAGAACGCGTCTTTTATCGAGGCGCAGCCGACGTCGAGCACGAGGTTCGTATTGCCGAGCTTTTCGAGCGCCGCCGCAGTATCGTAGAGCTCATCCAGATTTGCGCCGACAACGCCAAGCGCGACGCCGAATTCCGAAGCCAGCGCGTTCATTGCTTCATAGTTTTGCGGGTCCGCGCCATTGAGCAGCGGTTTTCCCGAAGCGCATATTTCAAGCGCGGCGCGCGCGGCATCCAAGTCTTTGCAATCAAGGATCAATGCGCGGCCGGTGTTTGCGGCTTTTTTTACAAGCTCCGCGTACTCAATCTTATCCCCTTTGTATACCAGATTCAGGAGTTCGACATACATGCGTTCGCCGAGGCGGTCATAGTCGATTTTCAGTATTTCCGGCAGTTTCTCGTCAAGGCATTCCGCGCAGATGGAAACGGCGTAAAGGTTCTTTGAGACGAATGTCTTGTCGTGGCGGAAGAGCACGGTTTCTCCGCCGAGCGCGAGGCTGCCGTCCGAGCCGAGGGAGATTTTCTTCATCGGGGGCGCCGTCGCGTCGCTGAGCTGCGCAATTGCGTCTTCGCTCATGTGCGGGCATTTCTCCAGCGCGATCGCGCCCTGCGCGACTTTCATGGCAAACGCCATGCAAGTTGGGTTCCCGCAGTCCTTGCAATTCGTTTTCGGTGTCAGCTTAAAAATATCAAGTCCTTTAAGTGCCATTCTTTTACACCCCCTGCCTATATTAGCGCGTCTATCAGCGCGGAAACTGCGGCGACAGAATCCGGATGCCTTAATATGACGGCGTTTGAGCCGGCGGCAAGACAAGCCGCCGCCGTAGCTATCTCCATGTTCACGCCTCGGGACTCAACGGAGCCCCACTGAGGGTAATCCTCTTCGTCGGCGATTGATTCCTTGACCGTCCATGTCTCCGAGCAGATAGGGGTGATTATTGGCATCTGCAGCATGGCGTCGTTCTGGGCAAGCGCGGCGGACTTGACCCTGTCAATAGTCGAGGCGACATATTCAAAACCGTATCCTGCGGCTGCCGAGCCAAGGTTCATTGCCATATTCTCGGGTTTGACGCCCATTTGCGTGATAAGCACGTTGAGTTGTTTTGCGAGGTTTATGTCAACGGCGGACTCCGCGCCGACTTTTTGCGCGAAGGCAAGGCCCGCGGCGGCCGCGACGGTCTTGTAATTCTCCTCGCGCGCCGACAGAATGAGGACGTTGTGTCCTTGAAGGGCTTCCGCGACCTTTTCAAATACTTTGGCGTCCTTTTCTATGTTCTTGCAGCCTTCGACGGCGATCGGGACATCAACGGCTTTGGCTATTTCCAAGACCAATGCGGCGCATTCTTCGGGCGGCTTGTCGCCGTTGTCCGGATGCGCGCCGTCGAGGGTTATCACGAGAAAATCGGCGCCCGGCATGGCCGCCGCTTTCTTTGCCGCTTCGACGGCGGTCTGCGCTCCCGCGTAATATGCGTCAATGCCCGGAGAGTCCGCATAAGGCCCTGAGTCGGTTATGGCGACTCCTATTTTCGGACGGTTTTCGATTGGAGCGTCAAAAGCATAAAAGGGTAGGACATTTTCTCCGCCAAACGCGAGTTCTTTCCCGTCCGCGCCGACGGTCAGAGTGTTGATTGCCGCTGTAAACCTTTGCGGCTCCTGTTTAAATGCCATTGTTCGCAGCCTCCTTGGCGGTTGACGCTTTGCGTCAGCCGAATTGATGATTGAGAATGCTCGTGCAATGCGCAGTCAGCAGACTGCATCAGGTTTCGATTTTGATGATGTTTTTTACTAAGTCTATGCTTTTAAGCGCGCCTGCCATCACGATCTCCGCGCCCAGGATATCGGTCAGGGTGATAATGCCGTCATCCATGCTGACTGCGGTCGCGTGTTCGCATATGAGGTTTTCACCTCCATTTTTTACTTCGTATACAGCAGAAAGACACATGGCTACACGCTCCCGTCGATAGAATTAACCGCTTTTTCGAGCATTTCGTTCGCGTGATCGAAATAATGCACCGCGTCGCCAATCAGTTTCGCCGTGTTCGTCAAGTCCGCCCCGGCGAATCTGGCGCTCATATCCGCAAGCTCCGATGCGTGCTGTTTGTTATGCTCCAGCATGTATTTCAGCAATGCAAGGTCTTTCGGAGAGGCGCCGGGCGTTTCCGCATGGCTGTGGCCGTGCTCGTGGTGATGGTCATGCGTGTGTTCGTGCGTGTGTTCATGGGTGTGGCCGTGTTCGTGTTCTGTGTGCATGTCGTATCCCTCCTTTTCGGGGCGGATTCATTCAGCCCGTCCGTGCGGCAATACTGCTATCTATTATATAGCATAACATGCAAAGGTCAAGAAAAAGTCAAGGAAAGAGGCGTTATATCTAAAAAAAGACGCATTATTAAGCGTCTTTCGTCAAATGGCACAAAAAAGTAAAAATGGGCTTGACATAACTTCCGTGGCCGTGATAACATGTGTAGTTGTGTGCAAAAAAGAGAGAGTTGCGACACTCTCACCGCAAGTATTGTACCACTGCATGGCAAGATTTGTCAATAGCGATGTGCAAATATTAAACAACTGACGCGGGCGTGCCGAAACGAGTTGAGAGTTGAGAGTTGAGAGTGGAGAGTTGAGAAGACGAAAAAAACATAACCTCAGTCCCCTCAGTCCCCTCAGTCCCCTGAGTTCTAAGCTCTGAGCTCTAAGTTCAAAGTTATGATATCTGATTAGGAGTGAAGCTGATGCCAAAGGACATTGTTTACGGCAAAACTTTACGCAAGACTTACGCAAAAACCGAGGAAATCCAAGATATGCCAAACCTGTTGGAGGTTCAAAAGAATTCCTATCGCTGGTTTCTTGATTCCGGCCTGCGGGAGGTTTTTCGCGATGTTGCGGCGATAACCGATCACACGGGCAATCTTGAATTGACGTTCATCGACTACAACATGAACGAGAATCCGAAATATTCCATTGAAGAGTGCAAAGCCAGGGACGCGACGTATGCGGCGCCGATCAAAGTCAGCGTCCGTCTTCGCAACAAAGAGACGGAGGAGATAAAAGAGCAGGAAATCTTTATGGGCGATTTCCCATTGATGACGAATGCCGGCACCTTTGTCATCAACGGCGCCGAGCGTGTGGTCGTTTCGCAGATCATCCGGTCGCCGAGCATCTACTACGAGAAAAAGATTGATCTGAAAACTGCCGTGACTATCTTTGCGGCCACGCTTATACCATACCGGGGCGCATGGCTTGAATACGAGACGGACGTTTCGGACGGTTTCTTCGTGCGCGTCGACAAAAACAGGAAGCTCCCGGTGACATGGCTCCTCAGAGCCGTCGGAAGGCCGAACGAGAGCGTTTATTCAAAACTTTCCATTTCCGGAGCCGAAGGCGGCGCGGAGACCGCAGAGCAGCTGAGGCAAATTTTCGGCGACGATGAGCGCATTAACGCGACCCTTGAAAAGGATGCGTGCCGCTCATTCGAAGACGCTTTGATCGAGCTGTATAAAAGGCTGCGCCCCGGCGACCCGCCGACGGTTGACAGCGCTTTGACGCTGCTGAACAACCTTTTCTTCGATTCGCGGAGATATGACATTTCTACGGTCGGGCGCTATAAGTTCAACAAAAAGCTTGCCATCTGGCAACGGCTCAACGGCCATGTGCTCTCCCGGCCCGTCGCCGATCCGATGACCGGCGAAATAATCGCTGAGGCGGGCGAGAGGCTGACCCGCGAACGCGCCGAAGAGCTTGACTCCCTCGGGGTCAACGATGCGTTCATACATATCGACGGCCGGGAAATTAAGATTTTTGCCAACGGCATGGTCAAGATGGACGGTTTCGTGGATTTTGACCCCCAAGCCGAGGTGGGCATCAAGGAAAGGGTCAGATTTATCGTCTTGCGCGATTTGATCGCGAAATACAGTGGGGAGGAATTGAAGGAAGCGATCCGCGAAAGCGTGGACCTGCTCATTCCCAAGCACCTCATACCCGACGATATTTTCGCGTCGGTCAACTACCTCAACTGCATCGCGCACGGCGCCGGCGATCCCGACGACATCGATCATCTCGGGAACCGCCGTATGAGAAGCGTCGGAGAGCTGCTCCAAAACCAGTTCAGGGTCGGTTTTTCGAGGATGGAACGCGTTATCCGCGAGAGGATGACGCTGCAGGATCTTGATATTATCACGCCGCAGTCGCTAATTAACATACGTCCTGTGACAGCCGCCATCAAGGAATTCTTCGGTTCGTCGCCGTTGTCACAGTTTATGGATCAGACAAACCCGCTTGCGGAGCTTACGCATAAGCGCCGCCTGTCCGCGCTCGGCCCGGGCGGGCTTTCGCGCGAACGCGCGAGTTTCGACGTGCGCGACGTACACTACAGCCACTATGGGCGCATGTGCCCGATAGAGACGCCTGAAGGCCCGAACATCGGCCTGATATCATACCTTGCTTCATACGCGCGCGTCAACGAATACGGCTTCATAATCGCTCCGTTCAGGAAAATCGATAAGGAGACGTTCAAGGTGACGGACGAGATCGCGTACCTGACCGCCGACATGGAGGATCAATACATTATCGCGCAGGCTACGGAACCGGTGGACGAAAATGGATGCCTGTTAAACGAGCGCATCACATGCCGGCACCGCGACGAAATAATCGAAGTGGACCGCGACAGGATCGATTTTATCGACATTTCGCCGGGCATGATGGTTTCGATTGCCACCGCCATGATCCCGTTCCTTGAAAACGACGACGCGAACCGGGCGCTCATGGGGGCCAACATGCAGCGCCAGGCCGTGCCGCTCTTGGTGTCCGAAGCCCCGATAGTCGCGACCGGCATTGAACACAAATGCGCTGTTGATTCGACGGTAGTCCTTGCGGCGCAAGATGACGGCGAAGTGACATATGTATCATCGACCCGCATTTCCGTGAAATATAATGAGATAGGCGAAACGGATCATTTCCTGACGAAATTCGCCCGGAGCAATCAGGGCACATGCACGAATCAGCGGCCTATAGTCGAGGTCGGCGACCATGTGCGCATGGGGGACATCATAGCGGATGGGCCGTCCACCTTCGAGGGGGAAATATCGCTCGGAAAGAACATCCTTGTCGGGTTTATGACTTGGGAAGGCTATAATTACGAAGACGCCATCCTCATTAATGAGCGCCTGGCAATGTACGACGTATTCACATCCATACATATAGAGGAACATGAGATAGACGCACGCGATACCAAGCTCGGGCCGGAGGAGATCACGCGCGACATACCCGGAGTCGGCGATGACGCGCTGCGCTATCTTGACGAACGCGGCATAATAAGCATAGGCGCCGAAGTCCAGGCCGGCGACATACTGGTCGGGAAAGTCACGCCAAAGGGCGAAACCGACCTGACTGCCGAGGAAAGGCTGCTCCGCGCCATTTTCGGAGAAAAGGCGCGCGAAGTCAGGGACACTTCCCTGAAGGTCCCGCACGGTGAGAGCGGCATAGTGGTAGACGTCAAGGTGTTCACCAGGGACAACGGCGACGACTTGAACCCCGGGGTCAACATGGTGGTCCGTTGTTACATCGCGCATAAGCGAAAGATAAGCGTCGGCGACAAAATGGCCGGCCGCCACGGAAACAAGGGCGTGGTGTCCAGAATACTGCCAAAAGAGGATATGCCGTATTTGCCCGACGGGACGCCTCTCGACATCATCTTAAACCCGCTCGGGGTCCCATCGCGAATGAATATCGGGCAGGTTTTGGAAATCCACCTCGGATATGCCGCCAAGACTTTGGGCTGGAAAGTGGCGACGCCGATATTCAACGGCGCGAACGAACAGGATATTTGGGACACTTTGAAGCTGGCAGGGCTGCGGGAGGACGGCAAGAGCGTTCTGTACGACGGGCGGACGGGGGATCCATTCGACAACCCTGTTACGGTCGGCTACGTTTACTTCATGAAACTGCATCATCTTGTTGACGACAAGATACACGCCCGATCCACGGGGCCATACAGCCTCGTCACGCAGCAGCCGTTGGGCGGGAAAGCGCAATTCGGCGGCCAGCGTTTCGGAGAAATGGAGGTTTGGGCGCTCGAAGCGTATGGCGCGGCGTATACGCTGCAGGAAATCCTAACGGTCAAGTCAGACGACGTCTCCGGGCGGGTCAGGACTTACGAAGCCATCGTCAAGGGCCACAATATCCCGAGGCCGGGAGTTCCCGAGTCATTTAAGGTGCTGGTCAAGGAATTGCAGTCGCTGTGCCTTGACGTGAAGATACTTGACGAGAACGGGGCAAAGATAGAGCTGCGCGGGGACGATGGCGACGATATGGGCGACGCAATGCGCGACAGGAGCTTTTACAAGAGCAATGAAGACGAATTTGTTGCCGGCGGATATACGATCGAAAACCTTGACCCGGATGCGGCTTTCGATACGGAAGAAGACGAGGATATTGAGGACGCCGAAGATTTTGAGGAATTATTCAGCTTCGTGGAAGACAGCATCGAAGAGGAGGGGGAATAATGGGTTTCTTGCCTTTCGACGCAATGCAGATAGGGCTTGCCTCGCCGGATATGATACGCAGTTGGTCCCAGGGTGAGGTGAAAAAGCCTGAAACCATCAACTACAGGACGCTTAAGCCTGAACGCGACGGACTGTTTTGCGAGAAGATATTCGGCCCGACCAAAGACTGGGAGTGCCATTGCGGAAAATATAAAAAGATTCGTTACAAAGGGAAAATTTGCGACCGATGCGGGGTCGAAGTCACCAAATCGAACGTGCGCCGGGAGAGAATGGGGCACATAGAGCTTGCCGCGCCCGTTTCGCATATCTGGTATTTCAAGGGTAT
>Ga0099364_10007695_pt1 | contig 15328 bp, 28 predicted proteins | sample TergutTh196P3_FD_73070 | JGI IMG/M metagenome (GOLD analysis project Ga0099364, IMG submission 73070) | Microcerotermes parvus P3 segment gut microbial communities from Pointe-Noire, Republic of the Congo - Th196 P3 | ecosystem: Host-associated > Arthropoda: Insects > Digestive system > Gut ... | reverse complement strand
TATATTGTTGAACGTTACGATGCTTTCCTGACGCGTAAACATTCCGCCGTGGGTGAAATGTCCTCCCGAGCCGTTCATTATGCCGTAAGCGCGGACAAAGTTTATGCCCGGGTTCGCCCAGCTTGAAGCCACATCCATGTCGGAAAAATCAGCAATCGGAACATTGCTCACATCCACGCCTAAAACCTTGACGGTATTCATTATCATCATAGCTGCCTGTTCTCTGGTAAATTGTCCATGTGGATTGAACACTCCGGGATTTCCGGGTGTTGGAGCCACAACGCCCTCAGTAATACCCAGACGATACGCAGCAAGGATGTAACTGTCTGATGTATCGCTGAACGCATGAAGATACCTTCCATCAAGGCCATATTCTATATCGATCGAAACAACAGACATATCAAGAATAACTGATAACCATTGAACTGCCAAAAAGCAAAAACCGGCGCGTGTGATGATGTTTGAATAGCTTCCTTGAAGTCTGTAATCAATAAATCCCTTTTCAAATGCGCTCTGTATTCCCTCACGTGCCCATTCGGCAGCCGTTTCTATGCCGGGGGCAATATGCTTAACATCCACAACTCTAAGCTGTACCGGGACATAGCTCCCTTGTGAATTGCCTAATCCTATGGCTCCGTCTTGATTAGAGCCCCAGACCCATAGTGTCCCGTCCATTTTGATGGCGGCGGCATGGGAGGATTGAGAGGAGACTTGTTTGACGTTGTCCATGATTTTTTGCGGGCCGGTATATTCCTTAACGTCAATATCCGCGAATTGTCCGTGAGCGTTAGAACCCCATGCCCATAATGAGCCGTCGTTTCGGATGGCCATTGTATGCTGCCGCCCGGCGCTGACAGTTCTCACGTCATCCAAGATTTTGACCGGGATTGTAACGCATCTCAATCCGGTTATCATGCTGCGTTCGGCGTCGGAGCTATCCTTATTCACCACTTGCGAGAAATTTGATAAACCCCAACCATATAGGTTGCCGTTTCGGTCTACCGCCATTGTATGCCATGTACTCGCGCTGACCATTACAATATTATCCATAATTTTGACCGGAGCGTTTGTGAAATTACTGAAAGAGCCTATCCCGATTTGCCCGTTATTATTGGCTCCAAAGCCCCACAGTGAATTGTCGGATTTAATAATAAAAGAATAAAAGTTTCCTGTTGCGGCGTAAATCACATCGTCCATCAGTTTCATAGGCTCATTGTTCCACCGCATTCCATATGACGCGAAACCTAATTGCCTTTCCGTGTTCCGACCCCATCCCCATAGCGTGTTGTCCGTCTTGACAACCAAGACATGACCATCTCCGATAGATACTTGCTTTACGTCATCCATAACTTTAACGGGCGCTTTATCAATATATTCCCAATATGAGCCGCTTCCATAATACCATAGGGTATTATCTGTCTTAATAAAGAAAGTGTTTCCGACATATCCACTTGTAATTGAAGATACATCCTCCGAAATTTTAATCGGTGTCGTTATCGAGGAAGCATCAATTATAGCCGTTTTTCTAGATCCATTATATCCCATCCCCCAGAGTGTATTATCCTCTGTAATCATAAATGTGTTGTCGGAGCCAGTAAATACCTTTGAAAATTTTTCGATGACAGTCTCGATTGTCGTTTCGTTTGCTCTGGTCATTTGGATTTCCGGGGACAAAGAATACATAAGGAGTACAGATAGGGATAGGGCTGCGATTTTTTTAAGATTTTTCATTTTATGTCATCCTCTCTGCCTTGAACTTTTTACTAGCAATATAACTATAACAACAAATAACAACAAAAGCAACCAGACAATTCCATCCCAGACACTTGCTTCGGTTATTTCCTTTTTCGTTGTAACGATTTCTACATCAATATCCCCGATTGCTTCGGAAGCAATAAATGGTGATGGTGTCGGACTTTCCATAGGCGGACTCTGTTTTGGAGACACTTCAATAATTGGAAGATCATTCCGAATGTCAGGCGTTGGAATTGGGGTAGGGATCGGGGTCGGTGCCGGCGATGGGTTTTGCTTTGGAGTATTTGCGCTTCCGGGCGGATTTCGATACTCAATCGTCCTATTTGTACCGCTATGATAATGATATGTACCGTCAGCCGTTTTATTGTGACCCCCATATCGGTCAAGCCGCCCCGGATGCGCATGGGCAGAATGTCCGGCTAAAATCAGAAACACAACTGCGATTGAGAATATCTTCCGCAATTTCATGTTTAGGCTCCTTCATTTGTTGATTTTCGGATTGTCCATCCATATGGTGAAAAATCTTTATTCCCCGCCGAGATTTTCTATTTCTCGACATTCCCTTTGTGCGAAAATGAAAGCGGAAACGGAAAATTGTCAAAAAGCCCTTGACAAATTAGAACGACTGTTCTATAATCCGTTTTACAGAGTACGAGGGGGAGATTGAAATGACGGCTCAAGAAATGACCCGCGATGAAAAGATTGACTACATAACCGAGCGCTTCGCAATGCTCACGGAGGAAGACCGCGCCTCAATTATTGCTTTGATTTCTCGCCTAGTGTCTCAATCAGCGCCATCACCGCGTCCAAGTCCTTGTCGGGAAGAAGCCTGAGCAAATCAAGCCACCGTCTTTCCCTGTCGCTTATTTGCGACGGGGATTTTTTCGCCCCCGGCGGCGTCGGGTCGTCCGTGTTGCCTAGGAGATAATCGGTGGAGACGTTGAGCCGTTTTGCGATGCTGGTCAATAAAGCCGCTCTGGGCTTCCCGCCATGCTTCCATCTTCCGGTGTTTGATGTGTCCATGTTGAACTCCCTTAAAAGAGCCGTCGGCGATATTCCCGCCTTTGCACAGGCTATTTTCAATCGCTCGTAAAACATAAACGCCTCCTTGACAACTGAATTATAATCAGCTATAATAGACCTATAACGATACGGAGGGACTTTGCGATGCCACCTGAATACGTAACCGTTACACCAAAAATTTCTTTTGAGCTTATTCCCGAGACCAATGATGATACTCTCGAAGGAGTTTCAGAGTCAGTTCAAAATTCATCTGAGCAACATAGCTGATAAATTCATCAATCGTGCTGGCGTCCAATGGCAGGGTCACTTTCAACTTTACGGCATTTATTTCTCGCGTCCACTCCTTCATGTGCGAGGAAGTAAGCGAAGCGCGGAATTCATCAAAATTTTTCATTCTTTATAGCACAACCTTTCAAATTGAAATAAAATAGGAGGGATTACGATTTGGATGAGGTCAAAATCCTCGGACTTACTTATGCTATCGAGCGTGTCCCGGTAGTGAGCCGCGATGATAAGCTATGGGGCCGAATTGATTACGAAGACTTGACGATAAAGATTGACGCGAACATGAGCGAAAAAAGACAAGCTCACACGATTGCGCATGAAGCGATACACGGAATATTGGGCGCCCTCGGGTTCCGCGAAGAAAACGAAAACGAAACGCTGGTGCAAAGCCTTTCAACAGCTCTGTGTCAATGCGTGACGGATAATCCGGGGCTGTTTATGATTTCTTAGACTTTCCCTTTGTGGATTCCTTCCGATTGACCAAGGCTCCTCCGGCGGCGGTCTTAGCGGCATCGCTGAAACGACCGTCCCTTAAAACCTTGCTCGCCACCTTTGCTGTGCTTTTGCTCGTTCTAATGCTGTTCTGCTTTCCGGGCATCAAATCACATCCTTTCAAATATTCCTTGTCCCTTCATTCGGATGCCGAAGCACCCGTGGCGTTACCGCCTTGGCAGCCTGCGCTTATGCGCTTTGACCTTAACGGTTTTCCGTCGGCCGGCCATATGTATCACCTCCTTCCAAGCCAAAAGAAGTCAGTGAACATACGCTTCGGCAACCGAATGAGCGGGCAATAAAAAAATCAAACGGGAGGGATTTTTCAATGCAAACCGTTATAATCGCGATTCTTTCCGCCTTGTGCTTGTTCTGCGGGTGGAAGTGGCTGGACTGGAAATTTCGAGCATGGATAGTCATGTCTCACGCGGTAAATAAAAATTTGACGCCCACGGATGAAGACATTGAAGCCGCAAAAAAGTTTGTGATTGACGGCATTTTCGGCAGACACGAACGCCGATTGAAGCATACGTTCAAATCTTTCCGCTAAGTTTGTCTGAGATAACTTGAATGGCGACATCCTTGAGCGCTCCCAGCGTCACCGCCCCAATCTTCAAAAGTCTGCTTTTAGCTACGCTGTAATTCTCCGGGTCTCTGACGCTTTCCAAAAAATCGTGACCTTCCGGTAGAATATCCCTGACCGCATACGCTCCGTCAATCCCGCTTCGGCTAATCCATCCCCGAAGAGAAAGCTGGTCAACGGAATATAGAATATCTTCGGGGAAATATCTGTCAGACAAATCTTCGGATATTTGAAATGACGAAATTCTCCCGCCATATGATAAACCATCTTCGAGGTACAGCATAACGTCTCTAATGCAATCCGGGTTCAATCTCATAATTCCGCTCCTTTTCGATATTTATGCACCTTGCACAAAAGCGGGGTGCTTTTTTTGTGCAGTTATACAAAGCTGAAAATAATTCAGTCAATGCTGTTGACAACTGATAATAAATCAGTTATACTAATGTTAGTTAATCCTCGCAACGCGCCACGCCGCAAGCGATACGCGCCGACCGGGACGATGGCAAAAGCCCGGCGTTGACCAACAGGCGATACTTCGGAGTTGGAGCTGCTGACCGCTTAAATCAGCCCTGCGCGGCGCGATGGAGAACCGCCGCTGGTTCTGGGGGGTTTATCCGAAAAAGCCCCATCCCGGCCGAAAGGCATATACACGAGATTATATAACGACGGAACGGGTACGTCAAGAGGGAGGTGAATGATTGATGGAAAGACTGGATATCGCGAAAATCCGTTGGCTTCGGGAAAACGCCGGGATGACGATGGAGGAGGTGGGCGATAGGGTCGGTGTGACGATGCAACATATTTCCCATATTGAGCGCGGCTTGTGCGAGCCGTCCGTGAAAAGCGTTTTACGGATTGCCAATGCGCTGGGCGTTACTGTGGGCGAACTGTTCACGATTGCCGATTAGCTTACTGTCATTATACGTCGAAAGCAGGGTGAAGTAAATGGGTAAAAACAGCACGAAGTGCGCCGGTAACGTATTCTATGACGCACGATACAACGCTTCATCGTGCAATGACAGGCTCGGCAGCCGCGAGGGAGCGTCAGAAGAGACGGGCATCGACCGGACGCGCATTGCTCGCATCGAAACCGGAACCTTAGACCCATACCCGGACGAGGTCATTTTGATGGGCTGCATCTACAACGCGCCGGAGCTGGAAAACAAGTATTGCTCCACCGTCTGCCCAATTGGGAAAAAGAAAGTCCCGGTTCTCGAACTCAACAACGCAGACCGCGCCGTACTCAACTTCATGGCGGCGTACATCGACCTCAAGCGCGGCGAGGGGGAAATAGAAGACCTTGTCGTCCACGCGGCGGAGCTTGGTACAATCTCCGAAAACGCCATGCCGACGCTGCGCCGCATCATGGAGAGGGCAAGCGCCCTCAGCGTCCGAACGCAAGAGCTGGTTTTATGGTCAGAGAAAAATAAAACGAAGTGAAGGAGGCCGCGTTGTGAATTGGAAAAGAGTTGATGCAATGGCGCGCGGTATTTCTCCAAACCCGCGCATCCCGCAGTATTATGCGAACATTAAAACATTGGCAACTATTTACGGGATAAGCCGAGGTGTGATGTCTTCATTTTTGACAGAGGCTTGCGTTCCGCCTCATTCCGCAAAGCGGGAGAAGAGATATCATTTGTGGGACGTTGAGGAAGCAATGGAAAAAACGCGCTGGAAAAACAAAGACGAGCGTGGCGGCTATCGGGCAGGCAGCTTCCGAGACGGAATTATCGACCCGATTTGAAACGAAAGGAGACCAACACATGAACATCATCCTACTACAGACCTACATGCGCCTATGCCGCCAACGCGGACAAGCCCCGCTGTGGGGTGAGTTGAACCGACTGCGGGTACTTCGGGTCGGGAGGAGGTGAGACGGTATGAATAATTCGGAGGTAAAAGAAATCCAAGAGAAGTTGCAGCTCCCCTTGGATTGCGAAAAATGCGGTTGTCCTGCACACAGAGAAGACGCGAGATACTGCGTGAATTGCGGGAACTCCCTTAAAGAGAGGTGAAGATGTGAAAAGGCGTATACGGGTTACAAGTTCTCATTGCTATAAATGGATTTCTTGGCTCAAGGTTTTCCTTGTTTGCTTTGCGCTATCTGTTCTCTTGTCAATAGCGGCTTTGCTTATGCACTTTTTTACGTGAAAGAGAGGTGAAACGGTATGAATGATTCGGAGATAAAAGAAATCCTCTGCAAGCAGTTGAAGCTACTTGCAGAGGCATCCGCAGGAAGCGTCACCCCGGATGAGCTTCGCGGACTTTCTGACGCTATGGTTTCCATCGCAGAATGCATCCGATGCATAGATAAGAAAGAAGTCACTTATGGCGTAACGGAGGAGATTATTGAGGCTCTTCGCCATCGTTCTTCGGAGGGACGCCCAATGATTGCAGAACAAGGAGCTACCCCATGAAATGGAAAGGTAAAAGCTACCGGATCCCAGAACATCCGATTATGAAATGGATTCCAGCGATATTAGCGCTTACGGCATTTATAAAGGTGTTTTTCTTTAGCTGATAAAGACTGAAAGAGGGTGATAATGTGAAAAAGCGTACACGGTCTGAGCGTATTTCGATGCTCTTGTCAGCTCTGGCGATACTCATTTCAATAACGAGCATATTAGTGCAATTATTGAAATGAGTATAGATATGGCAGAAAAGGCAAGAGGAAGATGTTTATGCAAACGGTCTTCTCGTGAAAATTCTATGTAATTCTCCCCGCGCATAATCAACTTTATTATTCCATCCTTTTCCATTGCCAATCCCTTTATGCACAGAGTAATACACGCGCTCTTGTTGTCATATTTTTTCAACACTTCATACGCTTTCTCTCGAGACACAACTTTGTTCCGTTTTAAGTATTTCAACAATTTTCTTTCAGAGGAATTAAGGCGAACTTCGGACAATTTCGGCGGAGACGGATTATTCACAATTTTACCCCCTTTTTTGCAAGTATACCACATACCACAATCCAGTGCAAACGAAAGGAGCAGCCCCATGACCTACAACCAAGACGCACAGCCACGCATCGAGCCGCCCGCCGACTGGTGGGAGACGGTGGACGAATATGACCGCCTGTGCGATGAAGCGGACAAGCGGCGCTGGGCGGAGAGAGAGGAGGGATTACCATGAGAATTGTTTGGCTTTTCGCCGTGATGGGCGCGATTGGGATAGGCTTTGCCCTATATCCGGCAGTCGCAGGAGCGATACGCGACTATCGCAGAGAACGCAGTTATGCCCGCGCGCGGTGGCGGCGGAAATGGACGCAGATATGAAAACGCCCCGCCGTTGCAGAGCGGAGCGTAGTGCGGAAAGGAAAATGACAACGCCATTATACCGCAGGTGCGGGGAGTTTGTCAAGCATAGGAGGTTATAATTTTGACGCTTTATGAGTTGACGGGGCAGTATCGCCCACTTTACGAAATGCTGTCGGCGGGCGACATAGACGAACAGACATTCAGAGACACCATTGAGAGCTGCGGATTGGATGAAGCGATTGAGGACAAGGCGGATAATTATGCGTACGTCATCAAGCAGATGGAGGCCGATGTTTCAGTCATCGAGCAAGAGGTTGCCAGACTGAACGCCCGCAAATATTCCTTGGTTTCCAACGCGCAAAGAGTCAGGCACAATTTGCAAGAAGCTATGTATGCCATAGGAAAGACGCGTATACACACGCCGAGGTTCACGTTCAACGTTCAGCCTAACCCGCCCAGCGTCGTCATAGACGCGGACGCGCAGCTCCCGGACGAATTTATGCGTGTCATCCCGGAACGTCGGGAGCCGGACAAGACGGCTATCAAAGACGCCCTCAAGGAAGGCCGCGCAGTTGAAGGCTGTCGATTGGAGCAAAAAGAGAGTTTGAGGATAAGATAATGCCGGACGTAACACAAGAAGAATTTGCCGTAGAAATTGCGGCATGGATGGAAAAAATGGAGCTGGACGCTCCCCAATAAGGAGGTAAAATTATGGCAATCATAGCGACGAATAACGGCGGCGGCGGCTCTTTTGAGCCGGTCAGTGCGGGGGCGCATATCGCTGTCTGTACAGCGGTCATCGACCTTGGGATGCAAGAGAACAAGTTCAACGGCGGATTTCAGCAGAAGGTTTTGATTACGTGGACGATTCCGGGCGAAACAATCAATATCGACGGAGAGGACAAGCCTCGCGTCATATCGAACCGCTACACGCTGTCCCTCAATGAAAAAGCCAATCTCCGTCATCACTTGGAAGCATGGAGGGGAAAGATATTCTCCGATGAGGAGCTATCCGGGTTCGACCTTAAAAACATACTCGGATGCGCCTGTCAGGTGAATGTCGTCCACTCCCAAAAGGGAGAACGGACATACGCCAACGTGAACGCGATTATGTCGATTCCTAAAGGGATGAAGATTGACACGGACGGGTACGAGCTTATCTACTTTGACTTGTCAGACGCGGACTGTCTGCCGATTATGGGGAAGCTGCCGGAATGGATTCAGAACGAAATCAAGCAATCCTCCACCTACAAAGAGCTGGCAAGCCCTCCCGCACCGCCGGACGATGCGCCGGATTGGGTGAAGGAAGCAGACGCGGCAAACGCCGCAGAGCAGCAGATGGTCGTTGAAACGCCTCCGAAAGCCGCCGCTCCTGCTCCGAAATCGGGCAACGTGATAACGGAGAAGCAGGCGGTGCGTTTGCTGCGTCTTGCAGCCAATGATGAAAAAGCGGTGCTGGACATCATCGCCAAGTACGGCTTTGACAATATCGCAGACATCACGGAAAAATCTTATGATGCGATTTTCAAAGAAATAGATGAAGCGCTTCCGTTCTGATGACTCAAACCTTCACTATCCCCCACCTCCTGCCGAGCTTGAACGAATACACCCGCGCTTGCCGCGCTCATTGGTCACACGGGGCGAAGATGAAGCGGGAGCATCAGGACATTGTTGCATGGACGATAAGAGCGGCGCGTGTGAGGCCGTATGCCCGCCCTGTGCGCGTGTCTATCCGGTGGGTGGAGAAAAACATCAAGAGGGACTTTGACAACATCACAGCGTTTGGCACAAAGGTCATACTGGACGCGCTTGTGCAGACGGAAATCCTGCACGATGACGGGGCGAAGTGGGTCACGGGCATATCGCATGAGCGGACGGTTGATAGGGCGTCACCGAGGGTTGAGGTTACGATTACAGACAAATGAAAGGAGCGAATCAAATGAAACTGAAAGAATTTCAAGCGCTGCTGGATGAGCAGGGAAAATCCATCAAAGCAGAGGGGCGGGATGGAAAACTTATTGTCACGAACAATTTGATTGTCATAAAGGCGTTTTCAAAGGATATGCCGGAGAATTTTATAGAGGTCTCTGGCAGTGTGGAGGTACATGAGGGCGCGACGCTGACCGTTCCCGCCCTGCAATCGGTCTCTGGCTGGGTGGAGGTACATGAGGGCGCGACGCTGACCGTTCCCGCCCTGCAATCGTCTGGCTGGGTGGAGGTACATGAGGGCGCGACGCTGACCGTTCCTGCACTGCAATCGGCTGGCAGGGTGGATGTACATAAGGGCGCGACGCTGACCGTTCCTGCACTGCAATCGGTCTCTGGCTGGGTGGAAGTACATGAGGGCGCGACGCTGACCGTTCCTGCACTGCAATCGGTCTCTGGCTGGGTGGAAGTACATGAGGGCGCGACGCTGACCGTTCCCGCCCTGCAATCGGCTGGCAGGGTGGATGTACATAAGGGCGCGACGCTGACCGCCCACAAAAGTATGAGGGAGGCATGGGGTAAAAACAACGGCGATATGCACGGAAACGTCTTGTACTGTGACGGGATGTACTCACTTGTCAAGCCGCCGGTCTCAAAAGCCGGATTAACCATGTACGCGCCCGGGTGTGTGGGCGCTCCGTATGTCGTTACCAACGGGGAGTTTTGGGCGCATGGGAATACATTCAAGACGGCCGTTGCGGACATGGAAGCCAAAAGATGCGCGCATATCGATCTTGACAAAAAACTCGATGAGTTTTGCGAAAAATTCAAGCCCAGAGTTGAGTATCCGGTTGCGGATTTTTATTCATGGCATGGACTCCTAACCGGGAGCTGTGAAGCCGGACGTAATATGTTTGCTTCCCGGCACGGTATCAATCTCGATGTCGATATGATGACCGTGGAGAGCTTTTTTGAGCTGACGGCAAACGAATGGGGCGGAAAAACCATCCGAATGGCGATGGAACGCATGAAAAAATGACAGTCACCGGACAAATCGCGGAGATTGAGCCGAATGGATTTACGGTGTTTGTCCCGTTTGTGGACGTTGGGTATCTGGTTAAGAAGCAGGTCAGCAGCGTCGGGGTGAGCATTGATGACGGGCGGACGATTAACCGGGAGCAGCAGAAGAAAATCTACGCTACGCTGGGCGATATGAAGTTGTTTACCGGGCATGAGGTCGAAGAGCTGAAGGACATACTCAAATGCGAGTACGTCGCCGCCACCGGGGAGCCGTGGTTTAGTCTGTCAAGCTGCACCGTCACAACGGCAAGCGCGTTTTTGCAGTTTATCATCGAGCGCTGCATTGAGCTGGATATACCCACATCGGACAACCCCATCGAACGCGCCCCGGATATCTCGCGGTATCTATACTGCTGTCTAGTATATAAGGTTTGCGCCATATGCGGGAAAAAATCGGGCCTGCACCACTACGACCGAATCGGCATGGGGCGAAACAGAAAGGAGGTGTTACACCTTGGGATGAAAGCGCAGTCTCTGTGCTGGGGACATCACAAAGAGTGTCATAACATCGGCCAGACCGAGTTTGACAAATTGTACCACATCTACGGCATACGGTTGGATGAGCATCTATGCGGAATTTGGAAATTGAAAGGGAGGGCTACACATGGGACGGTACAAGCCAAAGAAATGCCCTGACTGCGGGGGCAATCTCGACCCGGGCGAAAAATGCGAGTGCGGGGAGCGGTGATTAGGTGGACGGTGGATATATCAAGCTCCACCGACGGGTAACCGAAAGCTGGCTTTACGACTGCAAACCCTTTTGCAAATCTATGGCGTGGCTTGACATTCTTTTGTCCGCCAGCTACGAAAAACGCAAGTACGGTGTCAAGGGGCGGCCCGTGATTTTAGAGCGCGGGCAGCTTGGTACATCGCTTGGAAAATTGGCGGATAGATGGGGCTGGAAGAAAACTACAGTAAACAGTTTTCTTGAAGTCTTGATAAGTGACGGCATGATAAAAGTGGTTCGGAACGCTGGCGGAACGGTTATAACCGTTGTGAACTGGGAGTTGTATCAATCGGAGCAAAAAAAATCGGAACGCAGAATGAACGCTGACGGAACAAAAAGTGATACTTACAAGAAGGATAAGAAGGAAAGAATATATGGTGATGATGGTGATGCGCGCGCGAGCGCGAAAACAGAAATTGTGGATAACGATGTGGAAAACGAGGACGTCACACCTGATGAGCTTTTCCGACGCCACTTTGGGACAACGCCAACGGACAGCGAACGCGAGGGCTGCCATAGGATGCTGGCGCTTCGCGGGAAGGACATCATGGACTATGCTTTTTACCAAGCCGGTGCCGCCGGGAAAAAGAACTTTGCGTACGTCTGCGGGATTTTGAAGAAGCTGACGGCTCGCGGGATAAAAGACATGGGCGGCGTGGCGGATTATGATTTTAGGAGGGGGAAATGACCATGAAATGCAAACTATCAAACCCATGCCCGCCAAAGAAGCGGCGCGGCATCTGCTGCGAGACCTGTACCCTGAGCGAGAAGTGCGCGGACGCTTGCCAAAATTCACCCGCCAAATGCGGGTGCGTGAAAGGAGAGAATGACCAATGCTGACCAAAGAACAACAGGACGCTATCCGTTCGCGGTGTGAGGTGGCAACGCTAGGGCCGTGGGAACTACTGCGGGTAAAGACTGATGGCGCAAATGGAGATTGGTTTTTACTTGATGAAGAGACAAGACTTGCAATAATCGAAAAATCTGATGCAAACGCCGTTTTCATCGCCCACGCCCGTCAGGACATCCCCGCCCTGCTGGACGCGCTGGAAGCAATGACGCGCCGCGCCGAGGCGTTGGAGCGGACGATTAAATCAAGTGACTTCATGCCCGAGTTGGATTTCGCCTGCCAAACCTGTGCGCATCTAGAGTGCCCGGACGGAGAATGTTGTGCTGCTGACAATCGGCATCGAAGCTGGAAATTCGATGAGGCGCGGTTCGCCGGGAAGGATGGGGTGTGATGGGACGGTTGACTGTTAGGCTGAAAGATGGATGTGCGCGTATTTCTACGTGTATGTCCTGTGACACCCCTTTAGAAAACTGCGAAATTATGCACTGCAACGCTGATATAGAAGTCGTGAAAGCCCTCGCCGCCTACGAGGACACCAACCTCACACCGGAGCGCGTGGCGGAGCTGGCGGCGCAGAAAGAGGATGGTGGGGCGTGAGCATGAATCTTTACGCTGTATATCCACGCCGCGGCGATTGGTGCTGCTATGTGTTCGCGGAAACCCAAAATAAGGCTCGCGCTCGGGTTGTCGGATATTTTGACAGCGAAGATGAGTACATCGACTTTGGGGCGAAGCTCGTGAGGAAAGACGTCGGAGGAATTGCGCAAGTATGCGATGAAAATTGCAAAAGGCTGGAATTGCTGGGCGTCCGTTATAGAGACGAGGAGGATTTCGGATGAGCGAGATTATCACCGCCGAACATATCTGTCAAGCGCTGGAGAGTACATACACATCGCCGGAATGGTATCTGGGGTTTGAGGTCGGGAACAGCACGGGGACAAGCTGTAAAAGACACGCTGATGCCGTCGCCATCAACGCATATCCGTCAAAAGGCTTTGAAGTCCGGGGGTTTGAGATAAAAGTCACAAAACAAGACCTAGCGGTAGAACTCCAAAACGGAATCAAGTCCGAGGAAATAGCGAAATATTGCGATTATTGGTTTCTCGTCACGCCAAAGGGCTTGTCCGACAGTTTTACACTTCCGCCGACGTGGGGTGTTATTGAGTATCACGATGGGAAACTGCGGCAGAAAATGAAGGCAACCAAACTGGAAAAAGCGTCTCCTACGGCGGGGTTTTTGTGCGCCATGCTGCGGGGTCGGGAGCGCGTTGTCGCCATGAGTGCCGCAAAAATAACCTCCGAACGCGAAGCGCAAATACGTCGAGAAACCCGATGGAGCGCAGGCAATGCGGAAAGCGAGCTTAAAAGACTGAAAGAACAGCTCAATGAAATCAAAGCTAGTACAGGCATTGATTTAGGTGCTTGGACGCCAACACAGTCAATTATTGACCGCTTAAACGCGGTGAGCAAATTGAACATTGTCACCCATAACGTGAGGGCCATAGAGAGAGCCTCAAAACTCCTGCTCGAAAATGCGCAGGAAATCCAAACGGCGGCATCCGGGCTGCTGACGAAGGAAAGCGAGGGAAACACATGAAAGCTGACTATCTCAAACCATGCCCGTTTTGTGGCGGTGGGTGCGTTATGCACAGGGGCGTTGTCCAAGGTCTGATGATGATACGCTGCGCCGCCTGTGAAGCGACCGTATCATTTGGAGGGCGGGAAGAACCGCAAGAGACTATTGACGCATGGAACGAAAGGGTAGGTGATACGGTGTGAGCATCAAACCAATTATTTTCAGTACCCCGATGGTGCAAGCCATCCTTGACGGGCGAAAGACGCAGACGCGACGGGTGATTAAAATCACTTGGGATGCTTTTAACGAGGACGTGGCTGCCTTGCTGCCGCCTGATAAGTGGGATTGCCGCTATCGTTTGGTGGAAAGCGTTGTTGGCTATGGAGTGCCAGCTCATCGGTGCTATTATATAGCTCCACGTTATCAACCCGGCGACATACTCTGGGTGCGGGAAACGTGGGCGAACGTACCTATACTGTTTGAGTGCGGATGTCCGTCAGGTAGAAAAAAATTTGTATACAAAGCGTCTGACGATGAGCTTATAGGGGTTGAAAGATGGCGCTCCCCTATCCATATGCCCCGCGCCGCCGCCAGACTGTTCCTCCGCGTGACCAACGTCCGGGCGGAGCGGTTGAAAGACATACACTCTAAACCACTTGACTACAAAAAGGAGGGTATAACTCTTGAATATCCCGATAGTCACTATTCAATGGCAAGCGGCGTTGCGTCGCTTAGAAATGGATTTGTGAACCTTTGGGACAGCATCAACGCCAAGCGTGACGGCGGGGCATACGCATGGGAGCGCAACCCGTGGGTGTGGGTGTATGAGTTTGAGCAGTGCGAAAAACCGGAAGGATGGTGCGAAGGGTGAAACTTATATATCGTCCTCACAGAGGTGGGCTTGCCGAATCCATGAGAGAATCAAGAGAATTTGACGATGAGCAAAGCATGAAAAAATATATATCGGAAAATTCTTCTGAATTGTTTGGAGTGCCGTTGTTGGGTGTTGATGACATTTCTGTTGGAGAGCAAATCGGGAACGATGACAGAGTTGGGTGGAGAGAGGTTAGACATGTACTAACGAAACGGTATGGAAATGAAATATACACCAATCCATGTTGTATAGGTCATTGTTCGTACAATTATGATGTAAAGGATGATTGAAATGCAAGAACGGTATTTATTTCGAGGGAAGCGGATTGAGGATGGAGAATGGCTTGAAGGAAGTCTATGCAAGAGCGAAGGGTGGCTTTTTATCGTATATGACCACGATTTTTATGAGACGACAAAGTTTGGGAAAGATACACTTCGGGCTGACAGATATGCCGAAGTAGACCCCGCCACCATCGGGAAAAGTTCCGGCCTCCGAGACAAGAGCGGAAGCATTGAATCAATCTATGAGGGCGATATTGTGCGCTACGCCGGAAAATATATGTATGTCGTCTGCTATGGGATATGGAACAAAAACCCGGCGAATTGCGCCCCGGCGTATGTTGTGGGCTGGTATCTTTCCGGCATCGGGGAAATGGCTGGGGACATTGATGCGCTGTATGAAGAGGATGGCTACGCCCTACGCTACCCCGCACATGTGGTGGATACTCCGGCTGGTGTTGAGGGGTTAAGGCTGGAGGTTATTGGGAATGTGCATGATGACCCGGAGCTGTTGGAGGTGGCTACATAATGGGAGAAAACAGCAGAATCGACTGGACTGACCACACTTTCAACCCGTGGATGGGATGCGTCAAGGTTTCGCCCGCGTGTGACAACTGCT
>Ga0099364_10007694_pt1 | contig 15329 bp, 9 predicted proteins | sample TergutTh196P3_FD_73070 | JGI IMG/M metagenome (GOLD analysis project Ga0099364, IMG submission 73070) | Microcerotermes parvus P3 segment gut microbial communities from Pointe-Noire, Republic of the Congo - Th196 P3 | ecosystem: Host-associated > Arthropoda: Insects > Digestive system > Gut ... | reverse complement strand
AAATGGAGAATTTTCAGTCCCCTAAAATGCCTAAATTGCTCATTTTGTCGGCAGATTTGAAATTTTAACAACAAAATGGGCGGTTTACGTGGTTTGGGCAATCAAAAAACAGCGTTTTTCGTTAACCTGTGAACAGCTACAAAAGAATCAACCACGAAGTGCAGAAGGGACACAAAGGAGACACGAAGGAGAATAGGTAAATTATTGCCGTGTCGCAGTATAGCATATATTTTCCGAAAAAATGGTTAACTCCGTGCTTTACTTGCCGACTCTACCCGTGTAAGGGATAATGGGAGGTATGGCACCAACAATTATCATTAAGGGATGGATCAATCGGCGGGAGTTCCGTGCGCCCTTTCGGCAGTGTCTCGAAGTCTTTGAGAATATCGGCGCACACTACCGCATCAATCCGGCAGTTTCCGATGAGCATGAGGACTTTGCATTATTCTTTCAATCGTGCCCGTATGAATTTTCTTCCTCGGACTTGAATCGGTTCCGCCGTAAAAATCCCTTGACTCCCCTTTTCTTCGTGCTGGGTGTCTGTTGCGAAGGGATGTTGCGGACTGCCGCTCCGCTTGATTCCCCCTTTTATTGTTATGCTCACGGATGGAGCAGCAGAGAGAACGAACAGATTCGCCGGTTTTTGACCGAGCAACCATCCATTTTTGCACTGCCTCCGACAGCCGAGAATGACGAAACTGCCGTTAGCCGCGTCGCCGCCCATATTCTGCCGTCTGCCGTCTGCCGTCTGCCGTCTCTCATTTTGACTCGTTTCGGACCCTTCGGCAATGATTCCGCCATGAATCAACTGATTGCCGAAGAGCAAAAACAACTTGGTTGTTCCCCTTTTTTTTCGGGAAAAACACTACCGGAGTCCTTTTCGGGCAAGATTCTAGCCGACATGGATAATTCGCCGAGGGAAAAGATTTTAGAATCTATTCAAAAGTTGCGCCGCCGGTTTGCCGATAACGAATTTACGGTTTATGTCGATTCTCCCAGAACTGACGAAAAAGAGGATTACGTCCAAGCAGGCGTAACACAGGTTTTACCAAAAATGCGGTAGGAAGTAGGAGTTAGAAGTTAGGAGTTAGCATGCTCCTAACTCCTGACTCCTGACTCCTGACTCCTTACACATGGCACAGAACAACATCCGAAAAGCGGCGGTCTTTCTGGTGAGTATTCCGAAAGACCAGGCAAAGGAAATCCTCGTCCGGCTCGACCCGAAACAGGTCGAAGTCGTGATGACGGAAATCTCGCGCATCGGGCTGGTTACACCGGAGGAGCAGGAAAACGTCATTCGAGAGTTTTCAAGGGCGAATCCCTCTAAACTCGTCGGAAGCATCGGCGGATTCGGCATCGCCCAGGAACTAGCGGAAGCCGCTCTGGGAGCGGACGGCACGGCAATCATCGACGGTGTCCGCAGTTCGCTGGAAGCGATTCCCTTTGGATTCTTGCAAAAAATCGAGCCGGAAAGTTTGTTGACGTTCATCACCGATGAGCATCCGCAGACGATTGCGTTAATTGTAACGCACTTGAATCCTGTCCAAGGGGCGGGTATCATTAACGGGTTGCCGCCGGAGAGGCAAATTGCCGTAATCCGCCGGATTGCAACGATGCAGCAGACCAACCCGGAGATTATTAAAGAGGTCGAAAGGGGACTCGAGGGGAGAATGTCAGGACTCATGAATCAAAAACTGGAAAGAGCGGGCGGCGTGGACAGCGTCGCGGAAATCATGAACGTGATCGACCGGGGAACTGGGCGGAACATCATGGAGAACTTGGCACAGGACGATCCCGAATTGGTCGAAGACATCCGCCGCTTGATGTTTGTCTTTGAAGACATCAATAAACTGGCAGACCAGGACATTGCAGCGATCCTCAAGAACGTGGACAATACCCAGTGGGCATTGGCGCTCAAAGGGGCGAGCGAAGAACTCAAAGGGAAGATTTTCAAGAATATGTCGAAGCGTGCCGGCAAGATGTTGCAGGAGGAGATCGAATATCTTGGTCCGCAACGGGCATCGGACGTGGAACGCATTCAACAGGAAATTGTCGATGTAATCCGCAAATTGGAGGATGCCGGCGAAGTAACCATCAACACCGGCAAGGGAGGCGGAGAGACCTTTGTTAATTAGAACCGGCTTTTTAGAGGGTGCCTCTCAAAATCATCGTTGATTTTGGACTCCACCGAAAATGCAACGAATCTGTACTTTGCGTCCTTTGCGGTTAAATCCCTTTGTTTTAACCACAAAGAACACAAAGGGCACAAAAAACATTTGTAGCCGTTCACGGGTTTTGGAAAATGGCGAATTTTCAGCCCCCTAAAATGCCTAAATTGCTTATTTTGTCGGCAGATTTGAAATTTTCACAACAAAATGGACAGTTTACGTGGTTTAGGTAATCAAAAAACGGCGTTTTTCGTTAACCCGTGAACGGCTACAAACATTTTTTATGGTTCAAACAGCGTATCCCAACTTCTGTGTATTACAAGGCATGCGTATTACAAGGCAGTAGCATATCCGGCTTGTGCCGGGTGTGTAAAAATTTAGTGGATGTTTTTCCCTTTCTTTGCGTCCTTTGCGGTTGCAAAAAATATCTAGCCGCAAAGTACGCAAAGGAGCTACGCAAAGGGCGCAAAGAAGATAACGCAATAACAAAAAAACACTTACCCGCTAAATTTTTACACACCCGCTTGCGCCGCTTCCTGTTCACTCCGCCTTGACATCATAGCAATACAAATACTGTGCATGCCGCAGGTAGAGTCTTCCGCCGATCACCACGGGATGTGCCCAACTTTTGCCTTCGGTTTCATTCGGCAACTCAAATTGACTCACTAGCACAAATTCCCTCGGCTCCGGTTTGATCAGAAGTACCGTCTTGGCATCTTCCGTCAGTCCATACAGCAGGCCATCGGCATAGTGTATCGAGCCCTTCCCGCCGACACGGGCAAGATAGCCGATCTCCCCCGTCCTAAAATTGATCGAGCCCCACGAGCCGTTAAACGTCGTACCATAAACGTGGTCATCGACCAACACAACGCCTCCATGCTGGTTGTCGAACCGCTGTTCAGCCCAAACTTCCGCCGGTCTGAGCGTGCCGTCGGCATTCTTGGTCAGTCTGAACAACCGCGCACCGAAGCCGTAACCCGTCGTCAGAAAAAGATGCCCTTCGTGATAAATCGGCATCGTACAATTTGTTCGCGAATTGTTCCGAAAGGGAATTGAAAAGAGGTTTTTGCCGGTCTTTGCGTCGAGTCCTTCAACCGTGGCAATACTCAAGACGGTAACGACACGGATTCCCTCGAAATCGAAGGAATAGGGGGTTGTCGAACCGACAACTACTCCTCGCGGCTGGGCAACCGGCGGGGCTTCCCAGACTGTCTTGCCCGTCTTTTTGTCCAAGGCAATAGCAATATGTTTCGGCCCCCCCAGAGGATAGATAACATTGTCCCTTTCAATGATGACCGAATTCCCGAGAAGCCACGGCTCTGTCGGGGCTTCATATTCCTTGAGGGGATTCCTGTCCCAAATTTTCCTGCCGGTTTGGGCATCGAAACAGGTGATTTCGCCAAGAGGGCTTACGTCGTACACGAAACCGTCGTCGATAGTCGGCGTTGCCCTCGTACCGGGATATTCCCGAATATCCGTATGGGCAAGTCCGTTGTCATTTTCCCAAATCTTGTTGCCCTCTTTGTCGAGGCAGAACAGCATGGAAAGTATTTTGCCCTCCCGTTCGGCGTTACCGGTGATGTAGATTTTACCCTCGGCCACGGCGACGTTGGAATAGCCGAAGCCGATGGAGTCGATTGTCCAGAGGAGTCTGGGCCCCCCTTCGTCCCATTGTTTCAGGAGTCCCGTGTCGGGCGATTTGCCGCTGCCGTCCGATCCGCGAAACGATGTCCAATCGCCGGCCACAAGCAACAGCGAGGGGGAAATGACCGTGAAAAACAGCGCAAATAAAAATTGTCGAAGCATTATTTCTTCCTTTTGTTAAGCGGGACATGCTTCATTTTAACACAATGCCATGGAGCCGGCAATTCAAGCCGGCAGTCTGATAGTCTGTCAGTCCGACTGCAAGTTTCTCAAATTGGGGATACCTCGAATAATCCCACAAAGTGCATTATTCTTTGCAAACTTTGCGTCTCCTTCGCGTTCTTTGCGGTTAAAAATACAGGGTTGGCGGGAAAAATGAGCAAAGAACAAACAGAGCCCGGTGCGGCAGCACCGGAGTTTCCGCTCCGGGCTCTGTGAACTTTTTATCCGCTGGGCCTGTAAGATTTTACCGCAAAGGATGCAAAGCATTTTCTATTTTTAGAGGTACCCTTGGGTGAAATAGACTGCCGCCGGCCTCCGGGCGGCGGGTCGGCAATAGCCGACTGGCGGGAGGAACCTCTACCGGGATTCACCCTACTTTAATCTTTTTCCCCCTTTTTTAGGTTTTTTTGCGATTTCTTACGGAACTTGACATCTCCCGCGGCGTTTGGTATGGTATCCTATTATTATTTCCCCTCTAACAACAGAATTGGAGAACAAAACATGAAACACGCTCTTTGGATTGCTGCAATCGCAGTTACCGTTTTTGCAATGTCCCTCAGCGCCGTCGCCCAGCCGGGCGGAGGACAAGGCGGACAACGAGGACAAGGTGCTGGTGCTGGACAAGGTCAGCAACAGTTCGGTCAAGGTCAGTTGGGCGGTGCCCAACAAGCAACCCCCCAAGCACTTCTCCGTAATGCACAAGTTGTTACACAACTGGGTATCACCGCAGAACAGACTACCGCCATCAACGCACTCTTCCCGCAACAGGGACGAGGTGTAGGTGCAGTCGGCGGCGGAGTAGCCCCCCAGCAGCCCCCTGCACAATTGACAGCCGCTGAACGGCAAGCACGTACGGCAGAACAGTTCGCAGGAATCGCCGGAATCCTGAATGCCGAACAACTCAAAAAGTTCAATGACATCTACTTCCAGATGAATGTTCCGGTCGTGAATCCGAACGCCCCCGCGAACGCACCGGCTCCGATCATGAACCTAAACGCCTACCTGCTCGCTGCGGTAGACCTGACAGCCGCCCAAAAGGAAGCCATTGCCAAAATCGCCGCTGATCGCGATGCCGCAAACGCTCCCGTTGCTGGACAGCAACCCGGCGGCGGACAGCAACTCACCCAAGAAGAACGGCAAGCCCGAATGACGGCGCAAAGAGAACGCAACACGAAGGCAAATGACGACATCATGGCACTCTTGACCGCAGCACAAAAAGCCGAAGTTGCAGAGTTGACTGCCGGTGCCCCCGCTGTGCGGCGGAATTTATTGGGAGCCGGACAACAGCGTCCGCAAGGACAACAGGGTGCCCAGCCGGGAGCGGGCGGCGGACAGCGCGGCCAAGGCGGCGGTGCCGGAGGCGGTTTCGCACCGGGTGAAAACTCATGGCAGCCGGGACAAGGTGCCCCAGGCGGCGGTGCGGGCGGTGGCAGACGCGCCGGCGGTGCCGGAGGCGGTGGTAACTAAAACTGCCAGACAAACGTTTATCCCGGTAATCCGTTTATCCCGGTAGTCCCGGGACAGACGTGTAGCCGGGTTACAATCCTAGGATTGTGCATTGTATGTGAAAGAGCCGCCGGTGTCGCGGGATGGGAACTTGCGGATAGTCTATATCCGCAAGTTTCGGTGGGTGTGGTTTGCGCTGTCCGGCACATTTGCGGTTCCCTGCCCCGTTTGATTTTTGGGAACCTCCAAAAATCAATTTTTGGTATTGATGGTGCCGAAAACGCAACGAGATCGACTCTTTGCGTACTTTGCGGATTCTTTGCGTTCCCTGCGGTTGGATAAAAAAGACTTAACCGCAAAGTACGCAAAGGGTTGCGCAAAGGGCGCAAAGTAGCGAATTCGTGCCATTTTCGCCTAAAACAAGAGCCAAAAGCGATTTTTAGCAGTTCCCTTTTATTAAATTTTCGTATTCTCAACAGTTTTTCCCATTAAATGATTATAGGAGGTAAAATTATGAAAAAACGTATCTTTTGGATTACAGCGGTTGCAGTAACCGCACTTGCGTTATCCCTCAACGCTGTCGCCCAGCCGGGCGGCGGGCAGGGACGTGGCCAAGGCCCCGGCGGGGGCGGTCAGGGTCCTGGCGGAGGCGGTCAAGTTCCTCCCGGCGGCGGATTCGGGATGGGGCAATTCCCCGGAATGGGAATGATGATGGGCGGTGGTCCCGGCGGCCCCGGCGGTATGTTTGGAGTCCTCCAAAACCCGGAACTCGCCAATATATTAGAACTCACACCAGCACAAAGAGAAAGTTTGCCCGGTGTGGTGAGAGCAGCCATTCAAGAGGAGATACAACGGGCTGTGCAGGATGGCGGTGCCCCCCCGCAGCCTGGGAGTCCGCCCAATCCCGCAATGATGCAGCGTATGGATCGGGCGATGGATGCAGTACAGGAACGAATCCATGCGGAACTCACTCCGGCACAGCGAACGAAAGCCGGAGAACTTCAGTTCCAAGTGCAAGGCGGGTTTGAATCCCCCTTCCTGGATGCCCGAACACTCGGAGTGCTGGAATTGACCGACGCTCAAAAGGCGGAGGTGCGGAAAATTACTGAGGAACGCAATGCGGAAAACCGTGCTGCAATGGAGGCATTGAGAGACAGTCCTGAGGGTTTGCGTTCACCGGAGGCTTGGGAGAGGTTGCGGACGGCATCTGAAGCCCGTAATAAGCGGTTTGCGGATCAGATTCAAGCCCTGCTGACCCCGGCACAGAAGGCGAAAGCGGATCAACTGACCGCCGAAATCCCGGCACTGCGTGAACGGCTGGGCATCTCCGCTCCGGGACAGCAACGTGGACAGCAACAACGCGGCGGACAGCAACAACCCGCCTTTGTACCGGGCGAGGGTTCTTGGCGGCCGGGACAGGGGGCTGGACAGGGCGGAAATGCTCCCAGCCCAGGCGGACAGCAACGAGGCAATTTCCCCCGTGGGAATTGAAATACAGAAAACGGCATGAAATTGGATTTTGCGCCCCTTGCGCACTCTTTGCGTCCTTTGTGGTTAAATCCTTTTTTAACGGCAAAGGACGCAAGGGGTTGCGCAAAGAAGATAACGTCATAACAAAAAAACGTTTACCCACTAAACTTGGAGACACCCTACTGGTACTTACCGTGCCAGATGCCATTTTGCAAAAGTTCCATCATAAGGTAGAATGGAATTGTAGAATGGGAATCATCGCCGCATTTCCGTCCGCTCCTCCTATGAAAAAAATCATCCCCCTCTGTCTATCGTTCCTCCTTCTCGCACCCACTCTGGTCGCTCAGAACTACCGCCAAAACCTGATGGTGCTGTCAAATCCCTCACTGATCCGCTATCACCTCTTCGACGGCACACCCACCTCGCCGAACCTCGCACCATCGAAAGATGTCGAAAACTCCGACCTCGTCTATCGGACTGAACACCCCCTCGAAACCGTTGACGGTCTTCCGCCCAGCACCAAAGCCGTGAGGCTTGATGCCGGTTTCTTCGAAGCCCCCAAACTCGCCCTCGACAAAGCGTTCACCGTCGAAATGCGAGTCCGCCTACTCGGCGCAGGCACACAGAAAGGCAACAACAACTACGACAACGGTACCCTCTTCGGACTCGGCAACGGTTACGATAATGGTATCCGTCTGACGACCAACTGCCCCCGGCAATCCCTGACGTTCAGCATCGGCAGACCGGCAGCCCCCTATTCCCGAAATGCGTACAGTGCCCATCCCGTCCCCTATGGGGTGTGGTTGCACATCGCAACGACCTACGACGGCAAAACAATGCGGATTTACGTCGATGGAATGCTCTACACCATTATCGACTTCGACGGCGCACTCACCGAACCGCAATGGGGCTTCCGCATCGGTTACAACGGTGCCGGGGTCGGTTCCGTCAAAATGGATGTCGCCGAAGTTGCCGTCTATAAAGATGCACTCGCACCGGAAGTGATTCTCGCTCACGCTCTTGGTCAACCGAAACTTTCGGAAAGACACGCCGCTTTTCTACACAAAGCGATTGATGCGGTGTTACACAAAGATTATGCGGTTGCCGAAGAGCAAATCGAAGGACTTCTCTCGCTGGAAATGCCGATGGCGGAGCGTTATGCTGTGCGGAAGTTTCAGGCAGAACTCGCCGCGATGTCCGGCAAGTTATCACAAACGCTTCGGCTTGCGGCAACGCTGCTTACGGAACCCGACTTGCCGCCCAATCTTGCCGAGGGGTTAATGCGGCGGTTGATTCCATCGGACAATCTCAATCCGCTTGCCGTTGCATCGAGTACAGTCTATCGCAAAATGTTGGATGATCCTTCGTTCAATCTCGATGCCCGGCAGAGGTTCGCATTGGAAAAATGTTACGCCCAGGCACTCTTCGTCGAGGGCAAGACAGCAGAAGCAAAGAAACTACTCGAAGGACTTTACGAGCGGGAAAGGGAACTCAATAACGCAACCCTCGCTCGGCAGAATGTCTCCGGCAAGTTTACGGACTTGTATGAACAGTATCGGGAAAGGGAGAAAGCGGAAGTCATTATTCCGCCATACACAATTCCTTTGAACTTTGACGATACTCTACCACATCGCTTTTTTGTCGTAGCCCCGAACGGCAAAGCGGAAAATCCCGGCACGACGGATGAACCGTTTGGATCGCTCACCCAAGCGAGAGATGCAATCCGCAAATTGAAAGCAGACGAAAAAAACCAAGGGAACGAGTTTGTTTATGTCATCGTGAAAGGGGGGATTTATCCGGTAACGGAAACGTTTGTACTTGAAGCACAGGATTCCGGCACGAAGGATGCGCCGATTCTCTATACATTTGGATTTGGTTACGGAACACCGATCTTCACTGGCGGCGTGTCCGTATCGGACTTCACAAAAGTCGAAGATGCAAACATCTTAAACCGACTGCCGCAAGAATCACGCGACAAAGTTTTCGTTGCGCAAATTCCCCCCGATGTCAAATTTCCTCCTGCTCCGCCGCGCGGCTTCGGACGCAACGGACTCGGTGCGCAACCGGCAGTCGAACTCTTCGTCAATGACAAACCGTTGCAAATCGCCCGGTATCCCAATGCACCCAAGCCGGGAGCAGCGGATATGCTCAAAGAGTCCGAAAAGTCTTTCGTACAAACCGGCAAGGTTCATCGCGGACTTTTCAACACAAGAGAAGACAACCAGCCGGGCATATTCGAGTATGCCGATCCGCGACATGAACGCTGGACGCAAGCAAAGGATGCCATGCTCTACGGCTATTGGGGACACCTCTGGTCGCCGTCGAGTGCCCGAATAGAAAGGGTTGACCCGCAAACCAAGCAAGTCATTATGGCAGCACCCGTTACCTATGGTACGCGGGAGAATATGCCGTACTATGCCTATAACTTACTGGAAGAAATTGATGAACCCGGCGAATGGTATCTCGACCGGGAGAATAACAAACTCTACGTCTATCCGCCGGAAGGAGTTGACATGAACGCTGTAAAGGTTCGCCTTTCATGCTTTCCCGGCGAGTTTGTGCGTGCAAGGGGTGTCTCGCACGTTTCACTGGTCGGCTTGCACTTCGAGGAAGGCACCGGCAACGCTATCCGAGTCGAAGGCGGCGAAAACTTCCAGATTATCGGTTGCTCTGTCAAACGTTTCGGCAACTGGGGGATTGGTCTTTCCGGTAGGAACCACGCGGTCCTCGGTTGCGATCTCGTTGCTCTCGGCGGCGGCGGAATCGATTTGAACGGCGGCGACATCCGCACATTAACTCCCGGCAACAATCTTGTCGAAAACACGTTTGTTAACGATTTCAGTCGAGTTGACCGATGTTACGCCTCGGCAGTCGCCATCGGCGGAGTCGGCAACCGATTGGCGTACAATTTGTTCTGCGACTCTCCCGGTCATGCCATCCGCGTGGAAGGAATGGAGCATACGATTGAGTTTAACGAAGTCCATAGCATTGTCTATGAGTCGGATGATCAGGCGGGCATTGACATTTGGGGCAATCCTTACATTCGGGGGATGGTTTTCCGGTACAATTATTGGCACCACAGCAATTCTGGTCGGGAGTGCGGCTCGGCAGGTATTCGGCTGGACGATATGATCAGCAGTGTGAAAATCTACGGTAACGTGTTCTTTCGCACGAGCGGTTCCAACTTCGGCGGTGTGCAGATTCATGGCGGCAAGGATAACATCGTGGACGGCAATTTGATGATTGACTGCAAGTTTGCCGTCAGTTTTTCGCCGTGGGGGGAGCGGCGTTGGTTGGAGCAACTCGAAGGAGAAACGTTCAGTCGGCGTAATCTTCGGGCGGGATTCAATCCTGAATCGCCGGTGTATAAGGAAAAATATCCTGACTTTGCCGAATTGAAATTGAATGCCGACCGCAATTTTGTAACACGAAATGCGGCGATTGGTGTGGACGTGTTTGCTCACAATCCTAACCGCAACGTCTTTTCGGGTAATGTCATGTTACCGTGGATGCCGGGGTTGTTCACGGAGACGCGGGAAATGTCTGCTGGCGGTGCGGAGCGTGTTCCGGCGGAGGCGAGGAGTGTACCGGGACGATTGTCGATACCGATGGATTCGCCGTTGTATGAATTGCTGGGCATTTCGCCGATTCCGATGGAGCACATGGGACTTTATCGTGATGAGATTCGCAGGGAGATTATACAACCGGCGATTACACCGTTTTTTGTGCTGGAGTAGGAGCAACGAGTCAACAGACTGCCTGTGGGTACGTTGACTTGAAACTACCAATGTGTCCGGTACAATGAAGAGCATGAGAATCCTACTTTACTTTCCGGCGGTACTGTTGTGCCTCACGTCTCCCTGCCTCGCACAAACGACATTTAGCAATCCTGGCAGAGCGGCTGCCGATCCCATGCTCCTACGCAAAACGACCGGCGAAGCCGTTGCCGTGGATGGTCGCTACTTCCTCTACTTCACAGGCGGAGGTCCGAATCCCCATTCGTTCATCGCACGCTCCACCGCCGACTTCGCCGAATGGAAAGAAGAAGGAGTCATCTTCGACGGAAAAGATACCTGGGCCCGCAGCGCCTACTGGGCTCCCGAAGCCTACGAAATCGAAGGAAAATACTACCTCTTCTTCAGCGCACAAAACTCCGACCTCCAATGGACACAAGAAGAACACTTCAACATCGGCGTTGCCGTCGCCGACCATCCGGCAGGACCATTCAAACTCCTCGTAGAACGACCGATTTTCGAACCCGGCTATCCCATCATCGACGCAAACCTCTTCATCGACACCGACGGCACCCCCTATCTGACCTATTCCCGATGCTGCTATCTGCATCCCGTCGAAAGCGAACTTGCCGACTCGACAAAACGGAACGGCTGGTTCGAAACCATCGAAGAAAGTTGGATTTACGGCGTACAGTTGACACCCGACTTCACAGGCATCGTCGGCGAACCGGTGTTGCTCCTGCGACCGCCGGTTACTCACGATGACAAGCAAGCGGAATGGGAAAGCCGATCCGTTACAGCCCGAGAAGTCAACCGCCGATGGACAGAAGGGTCCACGCTCTTCAAACATGGTGAGACCTATTATATGATGTACTCCGCCAACAATTTTGCCGGTGATTATTACGCCGTCGGGTATGCGACTTCGGACAAACCGCTGGGAACGTACACAAAGGCAGCGAACAATCCGGTACTCGAAAAGAACACGCAGGGCGGCGGAACCGTCCGCGGTACCGGACACAACAACATTTTCATTATGCCCGACGGAACGATGTACTGCGTCTATCATGGTCGCACCCAAGGAGACGCTCGGCGACTCTTTATTGACAAGATGGAAATCGACGACAAGGGTGTTCTCTATGTTCATGGTCCGACGACAACGCCGCAAACGATTCCTGTACCGGCAGGGCAAGTGCAAGAGGAGACCGATGTTCTTGTTCTTGAGAATAGGGCTGATCCGTGGATTATCAAAGACGGCGACCGCTATATCTGGTGCTTTACGGAAAGGGATCGCGGCATCGCACTGTTCGAGACGGATAGTCCTTACAAATTGGGAACCCGGCATGTGATTTGGCGTGCGCCTAACACTGGACCTTATTCCCGTGAGGTTTGGGCACCAGAGTTGCACAAATTCGATGACCGCTGGTACGTCTATTTTGCCGCCTCCGACGGTAACAATGAAACTCACCGCGCTTACGTGTTGAAATCCAAAACCGATGATCCTTTTGGTGAGTACGATTTAATCGGACCGTTGCCGACGTGCGGAACGGGCGCAGAGGGGGACGACGGTTGCTGGGCGATTGATATGACAGTCTTGGAACATAAGGGGAAACTCTATGCTATTTGGTCTGGCTGGAAAACGAAGGAGGACATTCAGTATCAATATATTGCTCCGATGTCAGATCCGGCGACGCTGTCGGGACCGCGTGTCTTGATGTGCCGCAATGATGATTACCTTTGGGAACGAACCGAGGAAAGACTTGGTTCTAGGGGACTTCACGAAGGGGCGCAGGTTCTCAAGCGGGGCGATCGGACGTTTGTAACTTATTCGACGGGTGCGTCGTGGCTTCCGACGTACAAGATTGGGATATTGGAATTGGTCGGCGATGATCCGTTGAATCCTGAACATTGGAAGAAGCATCCTGAACCGGTATTTCGTGCGTCGAACACGCCGGGCGGTCGGGCATTCGGGGTTGGTCATGCCAGTTTCCTTTTGGACGAACCGGAGCCGTTGGTCATTTACCACACGAAGCGGAGTACCAGCCCCGGTTGGGAGCGGGATGTGTACATTCGCAAATTTCATTTCGACGAAAATGACTTTCCCGTGTTCGGGGTGAGGTAGGGTACACCTGACTCGGGGACAAATGGGACGTTTTTTTTCTTTGCGGACTTCGCGTCTTCTTTGCGTCCTTTGCAGTTAAAAAAGGAGTAACCGCAAGGGACGCAAAGGGTGCGCAAGGGGCGCAAAGTCCAGTTTCATGCCGTTTACTGTATAGACCGTCTGCTACAATCCCGTAATTCGGGTAAAGAGGGAATTATTGCCGGCTACGTCAAACATGGGGCGGTGTGAATTGATCTGCCGGAAAACTGCTCCGCCCCGGAAATACAAGACTACTCCCATCGACATTGCCCAACTTTCCCGATAGTTGCCGCCCAAGTGAGAACCTTTATTGGAGGGAGCCAACATGGACAACCCGCCATTCACTGCCAGCCGGTCGCTGACGGCAATCTCCCCCTGTGCACTCATGATGAAGTCGCCGCGTGCCGTTGCCCCGCTCCGAAACTCGACTTGCCCGCCGTTGTTTAGGTATTTTCGGACAAACAGGAGGTAGTGATCATGCACATCGACAACACCGCTTGTTCCCTCATCGAACAATATCGCCGGACGGTCTTGAAAAACATTGAATCCGCCGATGAATCCGATATCCCAACTACCGAGCACCTGTGTGGAGAGTTCGCACCGCAGTTGCCGTAAATGATAGTTGCCCCCTTGGGAGCGGTCTGAGAGCCAATCAATGGCTGCACCGCCTTGAAACCGGGCAAAATCGAACCGTTTGAAGAGTCCCGCCGTCATGAAAAGTTGTTCCCGCATGGTTGGGTTAAAAAACTCTCCCTGCACCGCCCGAACGCCGTACTGTGCCGTTACCGCCCCTTGCGGTGTTACAGCGGCAGACCAGTTTATACCTTCGCTGATGCCTAAACTGCCTGCCCCATTACTGAGTCCCGTCTTGAATGCCGTCGATTCGGCAAACAGGGTGATATTGTCGAACAATCCCATCCCAAAGGAGAGGGGGAACGAACCAGCAGCACACGTAGTCATCTCAAAAGGATATTCGCTGATGATTTGGCTATGAATGACTTCGCCATGAATAATGGTGCCGTTCTCCGTAAAAAAAGCGTTATTATGCTCCATCGCAGGAACTGTTCGGGATGGTGCCGTTTGCGTTTGCCTTTGCGGGGTACTTTGCGGACTACCTTGCGGAGTGATTTGCGGCAGGAGATCGAAATCCTCATCGTAGATTAGAGTTTGCGGAACGGCAGTGCCGACCGGATCAAGACCATCAAAGATGACTTGCCTGTGTTGCGGACGCTGGAGCAGGGGATTCCGTTTAGGCAACGGCGGCGGTTCCGCTAATTCGGCCTCTGCACCGGTATTTCGGGGAAAGATGGGTGCTAAATGATCGGCGGCGAAAATTGTCGGAGTGCTCAAAAGGGACATCCAACAAATCGTCCGCAAAACCAAGAGGAATAACGGGCTGGAAAAACGTGTGCTCATATTTCGGGAACATCGCATGGTGTGGCTCTCCTCCATGAAGTCAATTCTGTAGTATCTTTCCAATGATGTTGTTATGGACGGTATGAAAACTATTTGACCCTCACATCAATAGCTGCATCTTCGATACTGATGATTTGCATGTCTTGGACGGAGGGGTCAAGCCGCTGTAATTCTTCAAGGGTGATCGGCAGGTCGGTGTCCAAAAATCTCGGTACTGTACTCGGCGGAGTGATCATTTCGCCGTTGGACGGGACTGGTGCTGCATCGCTTGGCGAAAAGGGAATCGAATCGCCCGGAACCCGTTCAAAGGGGGATGCGGGCATTGTCGAGGGTATTGCCGGCGGCATTGTCGAGGGTACTGTCGAGGGTATTGCCGGCGGAAGGACTGGCCTGGCACCGGGCAGTGTGCTGCGCTGCCGGTCAAGCAATTCTTGCATGCTCGGCACACCGATTGGTCTGTCGAGAGTGTCGAAGGGGACTCTTCCCGTACCATTGAGTTGCGGGGGAGCAATCATGCTGTCATTCCCCGGCATCGGCGGCAGGATATTGGATGGACTGCCGCGAAACATGTCGGGATTGGGATCGCGATTCACCAGTACAACCGGTGTGGTTACTCCGTAATTGCCCGCATTGGTGTAAATATCGACTGCCGTGGAGCATCCACCGAAGAGTTCACCGAAAACGGAACCAGCCCGATAGTGCGGATTGAATCCCCGGTAGTCATCGCACCGGTCAACATAGCCTGCAATGCGGTAATCATGGGGGGTAGGACACATCCGGCAACCGGCAGAGGCAAAGAACAGGGGTAAAAGGCAAAGTGTAACCGCAAATCGGGACATTAGAATCGCCGGGGGGTTGGGAATTCTTAACTAATCGCTATATCGGCGCTAAAATCGCTACAATCGACAAAATCTTCCTATTTTGCCAAAAAACATCCTTCCGTTCACGGGGTGGTTGGTAACTTGGGTAATTTTTTTTGCGAGAAACGGGCGGAAAGGTATCATTCTTGCGTTTTACACCCGCCGCGACCAGCGGCAGATTCAAGGATGAATCCTATGACCATCCCAAACAAGTGTACCCAGTTTTATACCA